>MDTB01201533.1_pt1 | contig 11883 bp, 11 predicted proteins | sample 811161 | NCBI WGS metagenome assembly MDTB01 (sample SAMN05326650, study PRJNA326480) | marine metagenome | isolation source: seawater | place: Mediterranean Sea | collected 2009 | reverse complement strand
GCTTCACTACGAAAATCTAGGTTTATGTGAAGATGGAGAAGCTGGAAGATTGATTGATGAAGGAGAAGTTGAACTTGGAGGAAGAATACCTGTCAATGTTTCTGGTGGCCTTCTATCTAAAGGTCATCCTTTAGGTGCAACAGGTATTGCCAATATTTATGAAGTCTGTACTCATTTAAGAGGTGAGGCAGGAGCTAGGCAAGTTGAAAATGCCAAAATTGGAATGACGCATGTCATAGGTCTTGGAAGTGCATGTGGTATACACATACTAGAGAAAGTCTAAATTTAATGTTGATAGGTGTTGTAAGTGATACCCATAATAATTTAAAAAATATAGATAGAATTATATCTTTATTCAATACAAAGAGAGTATGCACAGTTATACACACGGGTGACATCACCAATGCGAATTCTTTAGATAAATTCTCATTGTTAGACTCCAAGCTGTATGGTGTCTATGGCAATAATGATAGAAATGAATTAGGCCTTACTGAAATAGCTAAAAAAAATAATTTTAGGATTCAAGATCCTCCCTACAAAATAAAATTAGATAATAAAACTATAGCCATATTTCATGAACCAGAGAATATAGAAGAATTCCTATTGAAAAATGAAGTGGATATCGTGTTGCATGGACATACACATAGATACAGAGAAGAAAGAATAGATAAGACTTTAGTTTTTAATCCAGGCGAATCAGCTGGGATTTTCGAAGGAAATAATGCAATAGGAATTATTGACTTAAATGACCTTTCTGTTGAAAGAATCTTTTTTTAATTAAAGAAAATATAAATAACAATAATACAGAGAAAGGAAGCGAAAAGACTAATGGTCTCAAACTTCTGAGAGAGTAGTCATTTTCAAATAAAAAACCATAAATAAAAGTGAAGATTGAAGGTGCGAAATTTGATCCTGAGGTTTCTATTTGTGCAGGTGTAATTACAATTGTCAAAATGATAAAAAAAGAAATTGAGTAATATTTTTTTGTCATATTTGATAAAAAATGACTAAATAAACAGGCACCAAGAATATAAATAAACCAATACACTTTATTTAAGAAGACTGACTAAATCCGACATTATCAATTCCTTTCTCCAGTCAGTTATTTCATTGCAGGCTGATTCAACACCATAAAAAAGGACGGTTCTCAAAAATTCTTTTTGGACTTTTTTAGAAAAAAATAAGGTGCTATTAATACCTTCCCTTAGTGCTATCTTTTCGACCGCACTATTTAACTCATACAAGAGCAAATTTTCTTGTTCCCTAGGAATAGTTCGAGTTACTTCTAAGTTACTTAACTGATTACTAAAAGTCGAATTAAGAAGCCTAGTTATATCTTGATTGAGCCAATCAAGTTTGTTTTGTTTAGCTAATTGTGTTTTTTGACATTCATATATGTGGAGCAAATATTCTACATCTAAGGCTGCATATTTTAACTGTTCATCAGAAAGTGGTCGCCTAATCCAATTAGATCTTGTCTCTTTTTTATCAAGAGAGATTCCTAATTTTCTTTCAACTAAGCTCTGATAACTTATTGAGTAGTCATTTTCTAGAAATGAGTTTGCCAATTGTGTATCAAAAATATTTACCATTTCTTGTTTTGTCCATGAATAAATAGCTTCAAGATCTTCTTTACATGAATGAAAAATCTTTGTTACGGAATCCGAGAATAAGAAACTTACATGTTCCTGCGGATCATTTAAAATAATAGCATCGATCAGATATATCTCCTCTCCATCATTTATTTGAAGAAGGGCCAGTCTCATATTATCCTTATGAGTTCTTCTAAACTCTGTATCTAATCCTAGAAAAGATTTCTGTAACAGCTCTTTATTTAAGAAAGCTAAATCTTCAATTGAGTCAATAAATGTGTACAAAATAACTAAATGTTCTATTTACCTTTCCGCAAAAAGACTGAATCAACTACTTGTTTATCCGGGGTAAAACCAGGTATGGCATCTTTCATAATTTCTTTAAGGTAGATAACATCACCTTCTAATTCGGCTTTTTTAATTTTATTAAGGTACTTCTCTAAATCAGAACTATCAATATATTGTTCTTGTGCTTTTAGAATTCTACTATGTTCTGTTTTACTTACATTATCGCCAATGAGAAGCTCTTCGTATAATTTTTCTCCTGGCCTTAATCCGGTAAACTTAATTTCAATATCACCTTCTGGATTATCTTGATCGATAAGGTCTTTACCACTCAAGTTAATCAATCTCTTTGCTAAATCAAAAATCTTAACAGGATCTCCCATATCTAGAACAAACACTTCGCCTCCGCTACCCATTGCACCAGCCTGAATCACAAGTTCTGCAGCTTCTGGAATAGACATAAAGTATCGAGTTATCTCTGGATGTGTCACCGTTACCGGTCCTCCATCTTTTATTTGTTGTTGAAATAAAGGAACTGCTGAACCCGAAGAGCCAATAACATTGCCAAATCTTACCATGATCATCCTTGTGTTGCCTTGATGCGATAATGCTTGCAATATTAGCTCTGCAAATCGCTTTGTGGCACCCATAATGTTTGTAGGTCTAACCGCTTTATCTGTTGATACTAATACGAAGGTTTCGACACCAGTTTCTAAAGCTGTCTCGACTGCTATCTTTGTTCCGATAATATTCGTGAAAACTGCTTCAAAAGGATTTTCTTCAACAATTGAAACATGTTTATAGGCAGCAGCATGGTAGACAGTATCAACCTTAAAAAGTTTAAAAACATCAGTCATTCTCTTCTTGTTGTTAACACTTCCTAATATTGAATATATATTGATAGCCTTAGAATATCTTTCAAACTCATTCTTGATGGAATATAGAGCATATTCATTTGTATCGTATAGTATTAAAGTATTTGGATTATTGCTGATTACCTGTCGACATAACTCAGAACCTATTGATCCACCCGCACCCGTAATGAGTACCACCTTATTTTTTATATTTCTGGTAAGTAAACTTTGGTTTGCTTCAACTTCAAGCCTGCCTAAAAGATCAGTTATATCTACTTCTTTGAGTTCTGAAACAGTAATTTCTCCTTGAGCTAGTGCTGCAAATCCGGGGAGTATTCTTACCTTTACGGAAAACTCCTCTATTTCTTTCAATAAATTGCGAAGAGTCAACTTGGATGCAGAGGGCATAGCTATTAAAACTTCATCTACCCTCTTTCTCGAAATAAACTTTTCGAGCTTCTTTGGATTCAAAACCTTAATACCTCCTATAAAAGTATTTTCAAGGGCTGAATTAGCATCAAAGAAAATAACCGGTTGCATTTCAGTGCTAACCTTTAAAGCTTCGGCTAATTGAATTCCTGCTGAGCCAGCACCATATATGGCAACTTTTTTTTCGAATCTTTTATTAGAAAAAATGTAATTACCTATAATTCTTGAGCCTATGATAAGTACAAAACAGGTTAATAAACCGCATAAAAAACCTATAAAAGTTATATTTAAAAAAATGTAAATACCAAGGCTACTCCAAGATAAAATTTGATAAATGAAAGTAATTAAAAATATTGAAAGCAGTATAGAAAAGCTTAATTGGTAAATTGAAGAAAAATCAATATATCTAACTACTGAGTCATAGACTCCCAATTTATAAAATATAAAATTTGATAGTAATGGAGCCCAGATTAAACTTATAAATATTGGAATTAAAAGAGAAAGGTCACCTTCTGTGCTGACAAGAGAAGCTAAAAGTAAAGCCGATATGAAACTTAAAAAATCACTAGACGCAACGATAAAACGCTTTGTTCTTCTTGACGATTTAAGTAATAAATTCTTCAAATTGATCGGTAGGCTGATGAAAGAATATGATTATAGTTGAAGAACTTCATTTACTTCTAGTCTAATGGCTAACTCCATCTTTTTTCATAACTTTCAATATAGTTAAAAAAATAATTTTAAGATCAAACAATAAAGAATAATTATTTAAATACTCTTCATCAAGCCTAACCTTTTCTTCGATGATAATATCATCCCTGCCATTAATTTGAGCCCATCCAGTTATTCCTGGAATGAGTACACTTATGCCTTTTTCATCTCTTGCATTTATTAGATCGTATTGATTATAAAGAGCAGGCCTAGGTCCAACAAAGACCATATCTCCTTTGATGATAGAGTATAATTGTGGCAATTCATCAAGACTCATTTTTCTAATAAACTTGCCTACTGGTGTATAGGCATTTTCAGGATTACCTAGAAGGTGAGAAGCAACTTCAGGGGTATTTTCTTTCATAGTTCTAAATTTAGGCATGTAAAATAAAGCATTATTTTTTCCTACCCTTTGGGACCAATAGAAAATAGGTCCTTTAGAACTTATTTTGATCAGCAGTGCTAATATAAAGCATGGAGGCATGAGTAAGATAAAAAGAATGAAGGCAATAGGTATTCTAATAAATATCATTTATCTAATTTTCTTATTATTTTATAAAAAAATGTTCTTATCCATGGAAACTGGATTCTCACGAAACCTCTCAAAATTAAATTTGAAATCATTTCAGAATTACTAATAAAATTAATACTTCTCTGAAACTTTAGCAATTCAATTTCTTTTTTAAAAAAATCATAACCTCTTCTTTTGATTAATCCAGATCCAGTTCTCATGTTCACAAGCTCTATATCTTGATTACCAAGCTTATAACCTTCGACAAGTAGTAAAGACCATAAAGCATAATCTTGTCCATTCCTGATGCTTGGATATCCATTCACTTTTTCTACATAGTTCTTACGAAAGATAGTTGCAGGGTGATTGAGTGGGCTTCTCCTCTTTGCATACTTCAATATTTCTTTATCATTTATTGGCACTGATCTCCTGCCTAGTCTTATAGTTAAATCGTGATTAAATTCATGAACATGGGAACTTGCTGCAACAATTTCAGGATTATCATTCATATAATTAAATTGATTTTCAAATCTTTCTGGCAAGCATATATCATCACCATCTACTCTTATAATTAAATCATAGGAACATTTCTTCAAGCCTTGATTTAGGGCCAATGCAAGTCCTAAATTTTTTTTAAGCCTGACGCTATTAATATTTAGTCTCGACCTAAACGAATCAATAATTTTTAGCAAGGGACTACCTAATTCTCCATCTTGTACGAGAACAATTTCATTTGCTTTTCTTGTTTGACATAAGACACTCTGCATAGCCTCCTCGAAATGGACTGGGCATAGGCCACTATGTATAGAAATTAAAACACTAAACCCAGTATCCATTATTTTGAGATCATATAAAGATTTCTTTGACCTTGATAAACAGAATCTACAAAGAAAGTACCGGAGTTATTCCCAAATCTTGGATGTAAGTCACATCTACTAGATCCAGAAAACTCTAAAGGATGTTTTAGCTCTGCGATTTTATCTAGCCGGCAATCAGTCATGTCAAAAAGGAAAAGATTCTGCATGGCAGATTTATCCGGGTAAGTATCAAAAAGAAGCTTGTTACCCTGAACAGATGGATGCCCATCCCCGTAAACATCTATTATTCCTGAGCCAAGTTTCTCATAATCATGGGTAAGAATATTCAGCTTGTAATAAGTTAGTCCATTATTTTCTTTATGAAAATAACCAATGATTGTGTGTTTGTCATGCCAATTACAATGGCTAACCACACCACCGGAAGATAAAGTTTGCAATTCAGTACCGTCACAATTACACAACATCAACCTATCGAAACGCCTTTCATTTATGTACCACCTGTGAATAAAAATAACTCTTCTTCCGTCTGGCGAAATCATAATGTGATTTATTGTATGTTTAGAATTTCGAGAATATTCATTTTCAGTAAATGAAACTATATCCTCAAAACTTAGCACTAACTTATAGGTAGAATTTTTCAAATCTATCCACCATAAGCCTTCCTTATCAAACTCTACCTTATCCTGATTAAGATTAAAATAACCATAGTCTTTAGCCAAGCTCCCTAGGTAAGCAAAATTTAAAGTCATCCCAAAAATGTCTTTATAACAATCATAAATTGGTAGGCTTAAAACCTCTTTTACTCTCAATTCTTTTACGTTGAAAATAACCGATTGGTAAACGGATTTTTGTTCATTGTATATATTACAAATAAATTCATAAGAATCTATCCATTGCAATCTGCAACCTTGTTGCCAATTGTAACTTACACTTTTAAGTACGATTTCTTTAGTATCATTCTTTATGTCATACAAGACTATATCTAGAGGTTTTGCGGGATTAGGAGAGTTTTTGGTGGAAGAGTTTGCAGAGTAAAAAACTATGAACTCATCAGTAGGATTTATAGGAGTTTTATCATAGTAACCAAAAAAACTCTCGTACCCTTCATGGAGGCTTAGTTTTTTAAAACTAAAATCACTACTTAAATCATACTTTTTAGCATGAATAAAAAAGTTAAAACGTTGATATAAATTTTTTAATCTGATTTTGAGTTTAGGAAATCTGCTTAAAAATCCTGCAATCAACAATTCTACCTTTGAATAAGATTTGCTCATCCTTGATTTAAATAGCTAAGTTTTTATATATAAAATCAGGCAACAGCAAAACCAAGTACTTAGGTTTAGGCAAAAAGTAAAATGCCCTAGCTAGATATGGCAATGACTGAAAGTATCCTGTTCGTCTTGCTGATTTTGCTGTTGAAAACCATTTTTCAGAGATAAATTTTCTTTTATTGAGATAGCTTAAACTCTTTAAGTCTTCTGAATATTTTTTTATGAGGTATTTAGCTGCAGCAACATGATTTTTATAGTTTTTACTGATTTGACTAGTTGCATCATCAAAAAGAGTATAAACCATTAAAGATTCTCTAATGGCTATAAATTGACCTAGTTTCGAGACTCTCATCCATAAATCATAATCTTGTCTACAGGCTAAATTTACATCGAATAAACTTGTTTTCATTAAAGCCTCTTTCCTTATAGCTATGGTTGAAGTTACACCAGCGACATTTGACCAAAGAATTGACGGATAAGCAGGGCCTGAAAACGTAGCTTCTACTGTTCTTACTACTTTATCCAAATTATTAGAAAAAACTATATCTCTTGAAGTATGTGATAAAACACATAAAGGATTCTTTTCAAAGACTTTTAACTGGCGCTCTACCTTATTAGGCTTCCAATAATCATCATCGTCTAAAAACATAATTATTTCGCAATTAGCCTCTTTTATACCAATATTTCTTGTAGCGGCACCGCCTAGGTTTCCTCCTGTACTTATAACCCTCAAATCAATTTGTTTTTCTTTAAATTCTTTTTTTACTATTTCTAATCCTTCTATTTCTTTTGGAAGATCAAATACCAATAACACCTCATTGACGGATAAGGTTTGATTGACAATACTTCTCAAAGCCCTTAAGAGATAAAATTCTCTACCTATAGTGGGAAGGATTACAGTGACATCCAGCATTTAATTTTCTTTACCCATATCTTCAATCTTAGAGATATCTTCTTCAGTATCTATAGAAATATTTAGATTCTCTAAAATAAGTCCGCTCGAATTTTTTCCAAGTATAGTCTTTTGATTCAGCAAACATTCTCTTGTGAAGGCATAAGCTACTCCATTTCTGTGATAGGTCTGATTTAATTGTTGCCTAGCTATTATGTCTTTTCCTTTTGGATCATTAAAATCAAGTCTACCATCAGTAATGACTAGTTGTTTTAAAGGATGATGTTTCAGATCAGTCTTTGATACAGTCCAAACGGAGTCAAAAGAATTTTCTATCAGTAAATTAATTGTATCTTTGACATCTTTACTAGTTCGGAGGGGCGAAGTAGGTTGCAACATTAATATGATATCAAATTCTTGATTAAAATATTTTTCACTTTCTATGAGTGCATGTTCAAGGACTTGAAAATCAGAAATTGCATCACCTGCAATATAATCAGGCCTGATAAAAGGAACTTCGAAACCACTCTCCAATGAGTGTTCAATGATTTGGCTATGGTCTGTTGATACTATAGATTTGTCGATCCAGTCTAGCTCACTTAAAACAGTTGAAACATGCTGGATAAGAGTCTTCCCCAGAACTTTTCTTAAGTTTTTAAGCTTTATGCCCTTTGAGCCCCCACGCGCAGGGACAACGGCAAGTATTGATTTATCTAAGTACATCTTTAATCTTTTTCTAACAAAATATAAAGGTTATCTGATTTACCTTTACTTTCTAACCATGCTTTCCAAAGGCTATCCATATGAGAGTCTATTGGTGAAATATTTTCTCTTCCTTTAGGCATTTTATCTTTTAACCAATTTAAAGTATTAGAGAGTCCATATCGATGTAAAAACTTTTTCTCCTTAACTTTAAATCCAGCTTCAATGGCACAAAATGAGAGACTATCCATATCAAAATTCCATCTATGCTGGGAACGATAAAAAAAAGATTTAAAATCATCTTCGAGAAAGTCCATTAAGATGTCATTACGATTAGGAGTAGAGATAAGAGCTTGTCCACCTGTTTTAAGCAAACTGAAAATTTCTCTCAAGAATTCTTTGGGATTATCAACATGTTCGATTACTTGAATTGAGAAAGCAAAATCTACTGTCTCTTTGTAATCTAAAAGAGCAGCTTCATTGCTTGAGAAATGTTTATATCCTCTAGCGATAAGAGATTTAGAAAAATTTTCCGAAGGCTCAACAGCTATAACCTCCTGACAAATATTTTGTATTTGGTCAAGAAAAGCTCCGCCTCCTGCACCAATATCTGCTACCACCATATTCCTAAGTGAGATTGGATATAGTGCTTCAAGATTAAAGAAAACTAATTCGTCTTGTAGCTGAAAATGTTTATTTAGACTCTGTCCTTGATTTAATAAATCTCTGTAATTATCGTTTTGATACTGTTCAGCTTTTATACAATCTTCTTCACTGAGTCTTTCGGCACCGCAATTATTACATCTCGCGATTACACAATCATTTAGAGTATCTCCAAAACTGCCATTTCTTATGGCACCTTTATAGACTGTGTGCCAATCATTCTCATCACATATTTCACAATTATTAAATTTTTTCATTTTACATTCCCAAATACTCCATCAATGTTCTCAAATTATTATTTCTTTTGTTAATTGTTCCAAGTCCTACCGGATAAAACATACATTCATTTATTTCAGCACTATACTTATCATCGAGACCATCACCAACAACAATTAAGCTACTAGGATCTAAAGAACCTTGATTGATAACTTGAGACAGGGTATTTTCTTTTAAGTGAGGACTTCCATATATCGCATCAAAATATTGATCCCATTTCCTTGATTTAATTATTTTTTGAAGATTCTCAATTGGCGTTGCTGAACTTAATATTACCCTCTTCTTACAGGCTTGAAGTTTTTTTAGCAGCTCTTCAGCTCCATCAATACTTTTGCAATGACTTACTTTATGATCAACATTTGAGCTATAAAGATCAACAAGATCCTCATAATTCGTATTTAAAGGAACTTGCTCTTTGTGAGCTTTATCAACAAATGAACGAAAAATAGAAAATCTATCTCCATTAACTTCATCAATAACTTTCAGCATCAAGCTGATTTGGTCGCTAGTAGCTAATACTGATGTGAAAGCGCTTAACTTGATATCATTGGAATCAACTAAAGTTCCATCAAAATCAAAGATAATTGTAGAGAACATGTTTTCTCTAACTTGTTATATTAGCTTTCCTTAATTGTTCTTTAATCTGAAAACGACCCCAGTGATCCACTACGGTTTTTCTTTGTGCGGAAGTTAGAGCATTGATTGCTTCATCTCTATAAACAGAATCATTAGAGAAAGCTGTTGTAGAAATTTCTTCAAAAATACAACCAGTATCTGTTTTAAAAGAGTGCCAAGCACCAGGAGAAACTGTCAATGTGTCGCCAGGTTGTAACACCTTTTCTTTTCCTTCTAGAGTACTAATGAGCTCTCCCCACACTATCAAAAAAGTTTCTTCTTTAAGCTTATGGTAATGAGAGGGATGCCTTTGTCCTGGAAGTTGAACAAGTATTTTCTTGCAATAATCTCTATTGATGACATTAATAAGAACACACCCTACTTCCCTAAAGTTAGCTACTCCGAAATGATGCGAATATTCTGTCGTAAAGTCAGATGTAAGAGGTATCTTAGCATACGCAAGCATAGCTTTTATTTCATGTATACATTTCTTAAGGAGCATTTCATCAGCATCAGAAGGAATGGATAGGCTTTCTAGGTTAAGTGGCTGATCAATATCTATGTCTACATCAGATATAATTCCATTTTTCCATTCACCTGATGAAAGTCCTCCTGGCCTGAAAGGAAATGCAAAATATATGTCTTCTTCAGTGATATTTTCTCCTGCCTTGATTTGTTTCTGTGCAAAAACACTTCTTTTTAGTCCGTCCAAGGATTCCAGTTCAAGATCGGAAGCAGGAACTCTTCTTTCTTTTCCTATTAGATTTCTGGCCTTCAAAAGTGCATTTAACCAGTCACTTACTTGCTTCGGTGAGGAAGAGTATTTATTCAGCTCTATTCCTTCAGCTTCCATTCCTACGTGTCTTTCAAACATCTCTGCACCTAATGCAGAAGCAAGTCCAGCATGAAGAGTTTCTTCTGGAGGCTCGTGTGTCGACCACCCTATGACTAAATTTGGATATCTTTCTTTAAAACCTTTGATGTTGGCAAGGTTGCAGTATTCATCCGGTGTGGGATAGATAGCAACACAATGCATTAAAGCAAAGTCACATCCTTTATGGGTCAAAAAACTAACTAGATCATCAACTTCGTTTTCTAGCAAACCACCAGTTGAAGCCACTACAGGTAAACCTGAGGCCGCTACTTTCTCTAATAAAGGCCAATCTTTTGCAGAACAGCTAGCAACTTTTATTATGTCAAAGCCCATATCGACTATTCTAGCCACAGAGCTTTCATCAAATGGTGTGCACATTGACAGGAGCCCCTTGTCCTGAATGTTTTTATTAAGTTCAGCAAACTGATCCCAAGATAGCATTGTTGAAAGAAATCTTGGGACATGCTTATTTTTTGGATCATTTTGTTCATCTATATGAACAAAATTAGGAAGATCTCTAAATTGAAATTTTATTGCTGCTTTTACGTTAAGAGATTTGGTTATATCGGCTAGAGAACTAATAATGTTATTACCATGCTTTACATTTCCCTGATGATTATTGGCTAAGTCTAAGACAACCAAATCCTTAAAATCAAATTTTTTGCTCATTTATAGGTCTAATTTCATTAACTGACACTGCACACAGAGAATTATAACGACTTCTACCTATTTGTAATGATAAAAATTTATAAACTAGTTTTTTTTCTCTCACTCATAAAGGTTACCGCCTTTAAAATATGGTAAGCACACAATGAAATTGCTACAAACGATGACTTATAAGTTTTATAAAAATTAAAAATATCTTTCAGGTTTGATCTACTGGGCACAAATAGACCAGATGATGCTTTTAGTTTTTTTCTTCTAAAATTTATATCTTCATTGGTCGTTCCAACATGAGGAGCAGAGAGAAACCACTCTTTTTTACTCTTGATGACGTAACTAGACACAAAAAAGTCCAAAAAAGTATGAGAAAATTTGGGTATAGAAATTTCGTCTAATATTTTCTTTGAAACACAAAGAAAATTACCATGAGAGCATACCGCTCTGCCAATACTTTCATCTTTGCCTAGAACTTCGAACTTTAAGAAAGACTCCTCTTTAACAGCTCCAAATATAATATCGCCTGATTCTTTATTAACTATTGTCCCTACGACCATATCAGGTCTTTTCTTTAATTTATTCAACGCTGAACTTATTCCTTCTTTATTAGGTTCTGAATCATGATTAAATATCAACACGTAATCTACATCTGAAGCAATATGATCTATCCCAAGAAGAGTGCTTTCTGCCCAGAAGCTATCTTTGTGCGTTTTTAAGAATTTCGTTTTTT
>MDTB01185136.1_pt1 | contig 11883 bp, 9 predicted proteins | sample 811161 | NCBI WGS metagenome assembly MDTB01 (sample SAMN05326650, study PRJNA326480) | marine metagenome | isolation source: seawater | place: Mediterranean Sea | collected 2009 | reverse complement strand
TGAACCAGAAAAAAGAGTTGCTAAAAACATAGAAGAAGGAAGAGGAATAAGAATATGGCAAGGAATGGGTAAAAAAGGAGGAACTTTTGATTTTGCATCATCAAATTCATTATGGAGAGCCTCATTAGAAAAAATTAATTTTATGCCTTTATTAACAGCAGACTACGGAGGAGGGATAATAGTTACTGATTGGTATAATAGTACAGATGATGAAAATAAAGCTATTAAAATTTCTATTCAATTTTTATCAAATGAAGTTAGATCTGATGCACTAAAAATAAAAGTTTTTAAAAAAAAATGTGAAGTTGATAAAAATTGTAAAATTGTTAATTCAGAAGGAAAATTAAATAGTGAACTTAAATTGGCAATTTTAAAAAGAGCAGCAGTGCTCGAGAAAACAAAAGATCAAAAAGGTAACAAAAAATATAATACTGTCAAAACTTCTGGTGACAAATAAAATAATTAAAATAATTAAAATTGATGGAAAGATATAATTTTAAAGTCATTGAAGAAAAATGGCAAAATTACTGGAAAAAAAATAAATCATTTAAGACGGAAATTAACAAAAATAAAAAAAAATTTTACTGTTTGGAAATGTTTCCTTATCCCTCTGGTAAAATACATATGGGACACGTGAGGAACTATACTATTGGAGATGTATTATCACGATATAAATCAATGCAAGGTTACAATGTCTTACATCCAATGGGTTGGGACTCCTTTGGATTACCTGCAGAAAATGCTGCTAAAGAAAATAATTTAGATCCAAAAACTTGGACAGAAAATAATATTTCTATAATGAGAAACCAGTTAAAAAAAATGGGTCTATCATTAGATTGGGATAGAGAAATTTCGACATGTTCTGAGGATTACTATAAGCACCAGCAACTTTTCTTTCTAGAGTTATATGAAAAAGGCTTGGTTTATAGAAAAGAAAATTACGTAAATTGGGATCCAGTTGAACAAACAGTTTTAGCAAATGAACAAGTAATAGATGGAAAAGGTTGGAGATCAGGAGTACCTGTTGAAAGAAAAAAATTAAATCAATGGTTTTTCAATATTTCAAAGTTTTCGGAAGAACTTCTTGAAGGATTAAATAGCTTAAAAAACTGGCCAGACAAAGTTAAAACAATGCAAAAAAATTGGATTGGAAAATCTTTTGGTTGTGAAATTGATTTTAAAATAGAAGGTAAATTACCAATTAATTCAATAAAATGTTTTACAACAAGACCTGATACACTTTTCGGTTTCTCTTTTTTAGCATTATCAGTTGATCACCCTATATCAAAAAATTTTGAAGATAATGAAAAATTTATAGAATTTAAAAAGGAATGCTCTAAAACTGGCACTACGGAAGAGTCAATAGCCCAAGGAGAAAAGATCGGTTTTAAAACAGATTTATTAGCTATTAACCCATTAAATGAAAATCAAAAAGTTCCTGTATATTTCGCAAATTTTGTTTTAATGGATTACGGATTTGGTGCAGTTTTTGGATGCCCGGCTCATGATCAAAGAGATTTAGACTTTGCAATAAAATATAATTTAAATTTTAAAACAGTTGTGAAACCTAAAAATGAAGACAAAAATTTTATTGTTGAGAAAGAAGCATATACGGGACCTGGTGTTGTTTTTAATTCTAATTATCTAGATGGTTTAAAAGTTCCTGAGGAGTCAATAGTTAAAACAATAGATATACTTGAAAAAAGAAAATTAGGAAAAAGAAAAATAAATTTTAGGTTAAAAGATTGGGGAGTGTCAAGACAAAGATATTGGGGATGTCCAATACCTATAGCATATGATAAAAAAGGGAAAGTTTTTTCAATTCCAAAAAGTGAACTTCCAGTTAAACTTCCAGAAAATATTAACTTAAACACTAAAGGTAACCCATTAGATAGTGCAGATAAATGGAAAAAAATAAAAATAGAAGGCAAGGAATTTACAAGAGAAACTGATACTTTAGATACGTTTGTCGATTCATCTTGGTATTTTATTAGATTTTGTTCACCGAATGAAAATAAATATGGTTTTAATTACGATGAAATAAATTATTGGATGCCGGTTGATCAATATATTGGGGGAGTGGAACATGCAATATTACATTTGCTATATTCAAGATTTTTTACACAAGCTCTAAATTATAAAAATAATAAATTTAAGCTAAAGGAACCTTTCGAAGGTTTATTTACACAGGGAATGGTTTGCCACAAAACTTTTAAAGATAGTAATAATAACTGGCTAAATCCTAACGATGTAGAAACTAAAGATGGAAAAAATTATTTTCAAAAAAAATCTCCAAATAACAAAGTTATTGTAGGACCTTCAGAGTCCATGTCAAAATCAAAAAAAAATACTGTTGATCCAGAAAGTATTATTGAAAATTATGGAGCAGATGCTGTAAGGCTGTTTATTTTGTCTGATAGTCCTCCTGAAAAAGACGTACAATGGTCTGAACAAGGAATGGTAGCATCATATAAATTTATACAAAAATTCTGGTTATTACATAAAAAAATAAAAAATAAATCAAATGGTGAAAATAATACAATTTCTGCTGAAATATCAAAATTTACCAATCAGTTAATAAATAAAATTAATTCAAATTTGGAAAGATTTAATTATAACGTGATCATAGCTAATATGCACGAAACTTATAATTATTTAATTCAGAAAATTGATAAACCGATTAATAAAGAAGTGCTACTTGAAAACTATAAAAAAATTCTTTCTATAATGTCTCCAATAATTCCTCATTTCACATCAGAATGTCTTAATGATTTAAAATTAGATATATTTCAAAAGTGGCCAGAAGTAGATAAAACTAATTTGGAAGATGAAAATGTTGAATATGTAGTGCAAATAAATGGCAAAAAAAGGTCTCTAATTACTTTAACAAAAGACTTGGATGAAAAAACATTGATAGAAAAAATAAAAAAAGATCAAAAAAGTAAGAAGTTTTTAGAAGGAAGTAATATAATAAGAAGTATATTTATTAAAAATAAATTAATAAACTTAATAACCAAATGAAAAATAAATCAACTGTATTAATTTTTATTTTTTTTATACTTTCTAATTGCGCTTTTGAGCCAATATATTCATCTAAAAAAGTAGATTTTGATATTATAAAAATTGAGTCAGCAAAGAAAGATAGATTAAACTCAACAATCAAAAAATATCTTAAAAATACATCAAACAATGAAAGTGTAAATAAATATAGAATTAAAATTGATGCAAATAAAAATAAAATAATATCCTCAAAAGATAAAAAAGGAAATGCACAAGTATTAACTATGATTATTTCTGTTAAAATAGAAATTTATAAAATGGACAGTTTAATAAACACTAAAAATTTTTCAGAACAATTTATATATTCTAACAATTCAAATAAATTCGATTTGTCAAAATATGAAAAAAATATTGAAAAAAATTTAACCAATAAGATTTTGTCAAATATAACTTTATTTATGCTTACTTTAAAATAATGATAATTAAATTATTTCAACTAGAAAAAATTAATAAGAATGATTTTAATTTTTACCTATTTTATGGAGAAAATGAGGGTTTAAAAAATGAAACAATAAATAAATTTTTTAATTTAGAAAAGTCTAAAAATATTTTTAGATATGAAGAAAAGGAATTATTGGAAAATAAAGATAATTTTTTTGATAGCATTTTATCAAAGTCTCTTTTCGAAAATGAAAAACTGATAATTATTTCAAGAGTAACTGATAAAATTGTTGATTTTATTGACCAAATTATAGAAAAAGAAATTGATGATATTAAAATTATTTTAAACTCAAGAATTTTAGAAAAAAAATCTAAAATTAGATCCTTATTTGAGAAAAACAAAAAAACTATCTCTTTAGCTTTTTACGCAGATACGAGCTTAAGCTTAGCAAATATTGCCAATAATTTTTTTAAGGAAAAAAAAATATTAATCTCTCAGGACAAAATTAATTTACTAATAGAAAGATCAAGAGGTGATAGGCAAAATTTAAATAATGAATTAAGTAAAATTGAAAGTTTTTTATTAAACAAAAAAAATATAAGTATTGACGAAATTATGGAGTTAACAAACCTAGCGGAAAATTATAATATATCTGAATTAGTTGACAGTTGCTTATCAAGAAACATGCGCAAAACAGCAAATATATTAAACGAAAATAATTTTTCGACAGAGGATTGTATCCAAATTACAAGAACTCTTCTAATAAAATTGAAAAGACTCCAAAAATTGTTTTTTGAAATTAATAATAATAAAAGTGCAGATGAGGCAATTTCAATATTTAAACCTCCTATATTTTGGAAGGATAAAGAAGTTGTGAAATCACAAATTAAAAATTGGACTTTAAATAAAACAGAAGATTTAATTTATAAAACAAACGAGATTGAATTGTTGGTAAAAAAAAATTCCTCAAATGGGATAAATATTGTCTCCGATTTTATTATTTCACAATCAGATAGATCTAATAATTAGATTTAATTACATCTATAATCTTATTTAATTGTTCAACATCTTTATATTCAATAGTTATATTTCCAGAATTATTTTTTTTATTTTTGATTAAAACATTCAAACCTATTTTGGTTGATAAATCTTTTTCAATTTGCTTTAAATTAGGATCTGAATAATTTATTTTTATTCCTTTTTTTGATTTAAAAATTTTAACTAAAGCTTCTGCCTGTCTGACAGATAATTTTTTTTCTAAAAATTTCTTTGCTAAAAAGGATGCATTTTCCAATCCTACTAAAATTTTAGCATGTCCTTGTGATAATTTATTTTCGTGTATTAAATTAATAATTTCATCGGGTAGTGACAACAATCTTATAGAATTTGAAATATGACTTCGACTTTTTCCAATAAATTTTGCTACCTTTTCCTGATCATATGAAAAATCATTAATTAAGCGCTGATAGCCCTCAGCTTCTTCGACTGGATTAAGATCATTTCTTTGGACATTTTCAACTATTGCAAATTCAAGAGATTTTAAATCATCAGCCTCCGTTAACACAATTGGGACTTCATGCAAACCTGCATTTTGTGCAGCAATCCATCTACGTTCTCCTGCTATTATCTCATACTTTGTTTTTGGATCATCAGATTTTCTAACAATAATTGGTTGAATTATTCCTCTTTCTTTAATTGAATTAGTCAATTCAATTAGGCTATCTTCGTCAAATTTTTTTCTAGGTTGATACTTATTTCTAGTCAATTCACTTATTAAGGCTTTGCTAACATTAACTTCAACCTTAGAGTCTCCGATTAATGAAGAAAGACCTCTTCCTAATCCTTTTTTGATTTTTAAAGCGTCCATTATGCTGCACTTTCTATTTTTGTTTCTTGGTTAATAAATTCGTCTGTAAAGCTAAAATAGCACTTGCTACCTGGACAAGTCTTATCGTAAATTAAAACAGGAACTCCATGAGATGGTGCTTCGGATAACCTTACGTTTCTAGGAATTACTGTTGTATAAACTTGATTTTTAAAATAGTCCCTCGCTTCTTTTTCTACTTGAGATGAAAGTTTATTTCTCTTATCATACATTGTCAGCAATATACCTCTTATCTTTAAAGCTGGGTTTAAGCTTATTTTAATTCTATCTATAGTTTTCATAAGTTGTGTTAAGCCTTCAAGTGCAAAAAATTCTGTTTGAAGTGGTACAACTAATGAATCAGATGTAACTAGGGCCATTATTGTCAATAAGCTCAAAGATGGTGGACAATCAATCAAAATATAATCATAATTCGCCCTAGAATCCTTTAAATATGATGTTAATTCATCCTTCAAAATAAAGGCTCTTTTACTATCACCTGCAGTTTCAACCTCTAATCCAGATAAATCTACATTCGATGTGATCAAATCTAAATTTTCAAATTTGGTTTTTTTAATAACATGATTTATATTTTCGGATCCATTCATTACACTATAGATTGATTCTCCAGTATTTTCTAAGTTGGATAATCCTAAGCCAGTTGTTGCATTTCCCTGAGGATCCAAATCAATAACTAAAATTTTTTTTTTCTGTTGTGACAAGCCACATGCAAGATTTATTACTGTAGTAGTTTTACCAACTCCCCCTTTTTGATTTATTACAGAAATTATTTGTGTTTTGTTCAATTTTTTTTTTTTATATTTTTTATGTTTAACAAAAAAGAATCTTCACTTGTAAGACTCCTTTTTTCCTTATACTCAAAATCCCACTTCTTGGAAACTTCCTTAAGTACTTGTTTTCCGTTTTTCCCCATAAACATAATTAAATTATTGTAACTGTTAAAATTATTATGAACTAAATCTAAAACTACTGGTAATGGTTTAAATGCTCGAGACATTATTGTACCTGATTCTATATTTGTAGTTTTAAATATATCCTGATGCACTACCTTGATATCAAGGTTAAGTTTTTTTGATACGTCTCTTAGAAATGAACTTTTATGATAACTTTTTTCATACAATTTAAACTTTGTTTTTTTTTTCATTTTCTTTGCAATTATGGCTACCACTATTCCGGGCAGTCCACTTCCTGAACCTAAATCACAGGTTGTATTACCATTTAAATCAATAAAATCAATGATTTGTGCTGAATCTATTATATGTCTTTCTCTAATATCCTCATTTTTTGCAGTTTTTTTGCTAATTAGGTTAATTTCCTTATTTTTATCTAAAATTAGATTTATAAACTTTTCAAAGTCATCAAATGTTTCACGTGGAACATTTAGACTATTTAGCAATGAATATTTTTTAAAAATTTTCTCCATTAAGCTATTTGCTTAATAGACTTTCTTTTTAGATGTGACAACAAAATATAAACGGCAGCTGGAGTAATACCATCAATTCTAAGGGCTTGACCCATTGTTTTAGGTCTTATTTTCTTAAATTTATCCTTAACTTCATTTGATAATCCTGAAAAATCATCATAATTAATTAAATCTGGAATAACCATGTTCTCATCTCTCTTAAAGGCTAAAATATCGGCTTTTTGTTTTTTTAAATAACCCTTATAATGTGAATTTATTTCTAATTGTTCATCAATTTCTTCTCCATAAAAAGGTATTTTGGGCCATATTTCTCTAATCTTAATCATATTTACACCTTTTTGGCTCAATATTTCTGAAGATGTTCTTAAAATTCCATCTTTTGCTACTTTTAAACCGTATTTTGCAACTTTTGTTGGCGATATAAGGATTTTAGACATTTTGTCTGATAATTCATCCAGATTTGATGATTTATTTAAAAATATTAATTTTCTTTTTTCACCAATTAATCCAATTTTTATTCCTTTATTAGTCAATCTTAGGTCCGCATTGTCAGATCTTAAACTAAGTCTATATTCAGCTCTTGAAGTGAACATTCTGTATGGCTCAGCAACACCTTTCGTCACTAAATCATCTATCATAACTCCAATGTAGGCATCTGATCTGTCCAATATAAAAGGTTCACAGTTCTTAAGTGACAAAGCAGCATTTACTCCTGCTATAAGTCCTTGTGCTGCCGCTTCCTCATAGCCTGTTGTACCATTAATCTGTCCAGCTAAATATAGGTTCCGAATTTTCTTTGTTTCTAGGGTCAAGAATAACTCGCGCGGGTCCACATAATCATACTCAATTGCGTACCCTGGCCTTATTATCTTAACTTCCTCTAAACCTTTGATATTATTACATATTTCGTACTGTACAACTTCAGGTAGAGATGTTGATATTCCATTGGGATATATAGTATAGTCATTTAACCCTTCTGGCTCTAAAAATATCTGGTGTCTCATCTTATCTTGAAATTTGACAACCTTATCCTCTATTGAGGGACAGTACCTTGGACCAACGCCTTTTATAGAGCCTGAATACATCGCGCTTTTATGTAAATTATTTTTTATAATTTGATGCACCTTTTTATTTGTGTATGTCACTCTGCACGAGACTTGTTTGTTAAAATTTTTTTCTGTTAAGAATGAAAAGAAGTAAGGATTGGAGTCTGCAAATTGTTCTTCCAAATTATTAAAATTTATTGACCTAGAGTCTAATCTCGGAGGAGTTCCAGTTTTTAGTCTTCCCATTTTAAAATCATATTTTTTTAATTGTTCACTTAATCCTGTTGATGGTTTCTCGTCATACCTTCCTGCTGGAAATCTCTTTTTTCCAATGTGGATCAATCCATTCAAAAAAGTTCCTGTGGTAAGTATTATCTTGCTAGATAGAATTCTTTTTCCACTTTGCGTTACTATTGCTTTTATAGCATTTTTATCAAAAATAAACTTTATAACTGGATCAGAAAAAATGCTTAAATTACAGTAGTTTATAAGTTTTTCTTGCATATATTTTTTATATAGCGATCTGTCAGACTGAGTTCTTGGTCCTCGAACTGCTGGTCCTCTACTCCTGTTTAAGAGTCTAAATTGAATACCTGATCTATCTGCAATTTCGCCCATTAGACCATCTAAAGCATCTATTTCTCTTACTAGATGTCCTTTGCCTAAACCACCTATAGCAGGATTGCATGACATCTCTCCGATAGTTTCTAAATTGTTTGTAAATAAAGCTGTGTTAACTCCCAATCTTGCTGCTGCTGCAGCTGCTTCACAACCAGCGTGGCCACCTCCAACTATTACAACATCGAATTGTATATCATTTTTCATAACCTAAATTTATAACTGATTAAAATATTTACAAGATTACAGTAAATATTGTTAAAAAAACTAGATATATCAACAAAAACTCTCAAAAATGAGCTAAAAATCAAGCAAAATTGACTTTATTTACCAATGCAAAAATCGTTGAAAATACTACCTAATATCTCTTCAACATCAACTTTTCCTACTATCATGCCCAAATGTCTTGTTGCTAACCTTAAATCTTCTGCTGCCTTATCAAAATCTTCTAACAAATTTTTTTGATTAAAATTTTTCACGTAATTTAAAGTTTCTTGCAAATGCTGTCTATGTCTCTCTCTTGTAATAAGAATTTCATCACTAATTAAGAATTTACTTTTTAATTCATTTTTAATTTTTAAGATTAACTCATCTAAGTTTTTATTTTTTTTTGATTGATATTAGAACATGGTTTATTTTTTTTAATTGATTGTTTAGTTCAATTTTTTTTAGATCACTTTTATTTATAACCAATATTGAATTTTCGTCGAATAAATCCTTTAAAAAGCCTGTAAAATGAAGGTTTTTTGGCTCAATTACTACTAATCTTAAATCAGCTTCTTCAGCCTTTCTTAGTGCAAGTTTTATCCCTTTTTTTTCAATTTCATTTTTTGAATCTCTTATTCCAGCTGTATCAGATATTATAACGGGATAACCATCTATATTTAAATGAACCTCAATTACATCTCTTGTAGTTCCTGCTATTTCCGAAACTATCGCGGCGTCTTTTTTTGAGAGATAGTTTAGCAAACTTGACTTACCTGCGTTAGTCGGACCAACTATTGCTATCTTAAAACCTTCTCTTATTCTTTCGCCAACTTTTTGATCGTTCAATATACTTTCAATTTTTTTTTCGACCTCTATTGCGTTTAATTTAATTTCTTTTAATATATTTTTAGACAACTCTTCCTCAGAAAAATCTATTTTTGCTTCAACGTGTGATAATATTTTAAGCAGCTTTTCTCTAAGAGAATTAAATTGATCCGATGATTTGCCATTCATTATATTTATAGCTTGCTTTCTTTGGATTTCAGTTTCTGCTGAAATTAAATCTGCAATACTTTCTGCTTTTAGAAGATTTATTTTCCCATTTTGAAAAGCTATCTTTGTAAATTCTCCTGGCTCAGCTAATCTACAATTTTTTATTTGAGAAATTGAATTATGTATACTTTGAATTACAGCTTTGCCACCATGTACATGGAATTCTGCCATATCTTCGCCTGTGTAGCTCTGAGGCCCGGGAAACCACAAAATAATACCTTCGTCTATTAGCTCAGAAGTGTTGATATTACTTATTTTTTTAAGTGTAGCCTTTCTGGGAGTGGGTAAGTCACTTTTGGTAAGCATTTTAATTACTAATTTGGCCTCTTTTCCAGAAACTCTAATTACTGCAAGCCCAGATATACCAGGACCCGTTGATAATGCATATATAGTCATAAATTTGTTAGACCTGTCTAAAATTAACTTTTCAAATTATCAAATAGTGTTTTTAAGTTTTTGCTAAATTTTAAATTCGAATTCAATGAAGAATTATATATCGGTTTTCTAGCTTGAACTACACTTACAGTGCTAATTTTTGTTTTATTGTTTTTATGATGATTTAAACAAGCTGGATCCCATTTTAAGTCACAGAAGTCTATTAATTTTTTAATTTCTACTTCTTTGTCTTTAACTATTTTTTCATAGTTAGCATCATAAATAAAATCTGGAATTTTTTCGTTCCAAAAATTCATTAAATCAGAATAAAGATTATAATAATCTGCTATATCTTTTTGATCATATGTCCAATCCATATCTTTCGAGGCAAAATTATTTTTATATAAAGATAAACAATTATCTTTTGAATTTCTGTTACAATGAATAACTTTACATGTTGGAAAAAAAATTTTCATAAAACCTATCCATCTAAAATTCTGAGGAGCTTTATCTGTAACTGCTGGCAGACTAAAGTTGTGATGTTTCAATAAATTAAAATATAATTTTTCAATCACATCATTTTCTGAAGTCGCTTGCTCTATGATTCTTTGTTTGTCTAGTTTAAAATTTTCAATAAAATTTTGATTAATTGCATTTTGAAGATAGACTAATTCACCGCCACCGTTAACATCTTTATGAGATGCTATAATCTGTTCAATTAAAGTTGTACCAGATCTAGGCATTCCACAAATAAATATTATTTTATGATTATTAGATACTTTTTTAAAATCATTTAGATCTAAGTCTTGGAATGTTTTTATAATACTATTAAATAATTTAGTATCCTTATTAATTTGATAAGTGGTTTTTTTTTTTTTTAGTTTATTGCCCTTTTCTAAAAATTTAAATGATTTATCATAATCTTCTAAATCCTCGTAGGCCTTTCCAAGTGCAAAGGATAAATCTGTAAGCTGCTCATTATTTAAATTCTTTTCTTCAAATAGCTCTTCCATTTCTTTAAGATGTTCTTTATCCTCTTTATAATTAAGCATTCCACTTATGAGTTTATGAGATGAAGTATTTTTTGAGTCAATTTTTATAATTTTTTTAGCTACGTCTTTCGACTTTTCAAAATTACCGGATTCTTGGTAAACAGATGCGAGGCTTAAAAGAATATTAATTTGATTTGGATTAAAATTAAGTGCTTTTAAATAAAGCGATACAGATGCCTTATGATCTCCCAATTGCTGCTTTAAATTCCCATAATTATTCAACGCATGAACATAATTTGGATTAATTTTTAATGCTTTTAGGTACAATTCTTCAGCTGCATCTAATCTGGTCATTGCTTTAAAAGAATTAGCTAAATTATTTATTGCTGCAACATTATTCGGCTCAATATCGATAGCTTTTTGAAAATAAGTTATAGAAGCTAAAATATCTTTATTTCCTTGTAAAGCTAATCCACATAAATTTAAAGCATAAGGAATATTTGGATTATTTTTTAAGATTTTCTTACATCCCTCAATTACTTTAGTATAATTTTTTGTAACTAAGTGGTTGTTTAAAATTTTTAATCTCTCTAATAATTCCATACAAGTATTTTAAACTATGGATAAAATTTTTATAGTAATTTTAATATATAAAATTATGCTGGTTTATTCATTGAGTTAAAAAATTCAGCATTATTTTTTGTGTTTTTCAACTTAGAATTAATAAATTCTATAGCATCCATAGTTCCCATTGGAGCAATAATTCTTCTTAATACGTTCATTTTTTGAAGATCATTTTTATTAAATAAAAGCTCCTCTCTTCTTGTTCCAGATTTAGTGAT
>MDTB01151686.1_pt1 | contig 11883 bp, 6 predicted proteins | sample 811161 | NCBI WGS metagenome assembly MDTB01 (sample SAMN05326650, study PRJNA326480) | marine metagenome | isolation source: seawater | place: Mediterranean Sea | collected 2009 | reverse complement strand
GTAAAGGGATCAATGCGTTGACCATGTCCCATCGCCTTGAAATGGCTATCGCGGCTATCAATGCCGCGAATGAAGATGGTTCCAATATTGAAATCGTGGACAGTATGGAAGTTGAATACGAGATCGCCGACACCAAACCGATGAAGCGCTGGTTTATAAAAATTACCCCCGAATCCCCAGGATTCATCCAAACAGCAAGCCAGTCTCATCATTTCAGACGCTGGGTATGCCCCTCAACTTACACCACCAAGGAAGCAAGGATAATACCTTAGAGGCCACCCCTCTGCGACCATAATGCCGATATAACGGCCGAGATCATGGCCGACTGCGGATAACCTGACTCCGAGATAGTGAAGATCCGGCGGATCTTATTGAAGAAAGACCCGCACTCCGATTCGGAAATGCAGCTGCTAGTAGATCTCATTTGCCTGGTTTTATGGAGACTTATCTCCTCGACTTTTCCACACGGCATGATGAAAACAAGGTGATCGGCATCGTCCAAAAAGCCTGGGCCAGAGTGACACCCCGTGGCCACGAGGGATCCCTCGCCATTACCGACGGCGTTCGGGCGCTGCTGAAAACCGTGCGGGAAAGTATACATTAGCGCTAAGACATCGCGCGCCTTGCCGGCCGAACCAATGATTGACGCCAACTCATCGACGACGCCACATTGCCAACGTACACGCGATCCGATTACGCGGGGGTCTCCTTAGGGTCGGCATCAAGCGCGGCACGTAGAACGAGGTAGACCTTGCCAGCGTCAGATGTCATGACACTGGATCCCAGCACCGCGTCCTGATCACTGCGCTTGGCGTCACTGATTAATACATCAAACTGACGAAGGTATCGGGTGACATATTCCCGAAATTCGCTATTTTCCCGGTGCAACTGCTTGATTTTAGATAATTTAGAGCGGGACCGCATGCCCAAAATCTTACGCAGAAATATACTCTTGTCGCCTCGATTATAGTGAACCCAATCGTTTTCCGTGATACGGGTTTCCATCACCCGGTTGATATCAATTGCTACCGACTCAAGGGCTTCCGAAATCATTGAGAGACGTTGAAGAAAATTCTGCGAACTGGCCTGACGCGAAAATTCTTTGAGGGAACTAGTAATCTTGGTTGCGTTCTGACTGACCGCATCTAACTCCCTTGTTTGCCGGCGGACTTCGGAGGTCATCTTCTCGGTATCCTGAGACACTTTAGCCGATGCCGAGGTCATGTTTTTAGCCCCCTGCTCCATAGTCTTCCCCCAAAGCGACATGCTCTGTAACGCTCGGTTCGACTCATCCGCCGCGCTTCGTGCGTGCTGCTCGACCGATGTTCCGACCGCATCGATTCCGCGCAGCGCCTCATCGAAGGATGAGGAAATTTCATGCAACTGATTTCGGAGCTGTTCACCAGCGCCTCCCATTTTAGACGAGAGGTGATCAGATGCCTGCGAGACGTTTTGGGTGTGTTGACGCAGCGCCTCACCGATCTCTCGGAGCTTCAGGAGGTTCTGTTCTGCAGCACCCGATGTCGACCGAAGGGTCGCCTGCATGGCCTTATCCGCATAGACCGTCGCTTCGGTTGCGGTCTTGGCAGCATCGGTCATTCTGTCCGCCCGCGCCTGAACCGTATCAGACGCTCCCTCCAGCTTGGCGAGCGCCCGGTCTGAGGACTGTGTGAGCTGCTCCAACTGATCGCGGACGGATTGAGCGGAATTCCCAATAAGCGCGGTGTTATGTTCTGTCATGCCCGTCAGACGGCTGGCACCATCCATCAATTGCTCGCTCACCGCCTGGGTCTGTTTAACTGCGGTCTCCGACGCCTGGGTTAAGTGAACCGTGTGAGTCTGAAGACCGGAGGTAACCTCGGATAACAGCTTGGCGGCACGATCCACTGCCAAGGTCACTTCGCGGGACCGATCATGTAAGGTGCCGCCGACTTCCTCCACCCGTGCCGATGCCTTATCTGTGATACCGGTCACTTGCTCGCTGCAGGCCTGCAGTTCATCTGCAAATGCTTGCACGTGCGCGGTTGATTCACCCGCCACTTGGGCAAACTCCTCTGCGCGTTGACGGAAATTAACACCCAAGCGGTGCAGCCGTTCCTCCGTATCGTCAGACGACATGCTGATTTGGCTGAAATTGCTGCTGAGTTCTTCAGCAATATTGCGAAGCCTCGCTGCGGCCTCATCGGCAGCCGTTGCGGCTTCACGGGAATTCTCCAGCATTGTGGTGCCAGCGGACCCCACGTCTGACACAGCATCCTTGGATGCGTTTGCCAGTGCCCGTGAACGCTCTTCTAGCGCAGCCGCTGCGTCACTAACCTGATTGATCAGATCTTCCGAGACAGAGCGCATTTTGTCTGCTCGGCCTTCCAGGTTCTCCCAGGTGGCGTCCATCTGTGTGACAGCGTGATCAGTGATCGACGACAATTGCTCAGAGCGCTGTTGCAGTTTTTCGCCGACTGAATCAATTTGATCCGTCGCATTATCGGTTGTCCGGTAAAGGTCTTTCGACTGCTGCGCCAAAGCCTCATTGACCAACGTCAGCAGTTTGGCTGCCCGGTCGGAGGCCGATGCCACTTCACGGGAACGGAAATCCATGATCTCGCTTGCAACACCGATCTCGTTAACCGCAAGGGCCGCCTGGCCCGTCACATCCGATGATTTCGTCTGTATCACTTCAACGGCAGCACTTACTTTAGCAGACGCCTCATCGGAGACGTCACCGAGTTCCCGGGTGCGGCGGTCCAAAACACTCCCCATGGCCTGGAGGCGCTCCGTTGCCTCTTCCGCATTCTCATCCATAGCACGGGTCTCCTTACGCAAGGCATCCCCCACCGCGGTAACACGCTCCACTGTATCCGCGGCGACGGAATTGATCAGAGCGGATTGTTCCAACAATTTTGACATCACGCTATCTACGTCCGATGACGCGGACTTAGACGATGCAGAGATTTCCCTTGCTTGATCGGGTAACAGTTCTGTCAAATATTTAAGGTGTTCCGCCGCCCTGTTTGATTGATCCGATAGCAAGGTCAATCGTCTGGAGAAATCATCGTTTGACTGGGTCACTACTTCCGTTGCCTGCGCGATCTCTTGCGCATCCCGGCGCAGCGCCGCAGAGACCTTATCTACATTGGCGACATTTGCCTTTCCCGACTCCTTGAGATGGAGCCCGGCCTCGTGCATCCGTTCCGTCACATTTTCCAGCAGTCCGGTGGCTTCCAATGAAACTTTGGACAGGTCTTCCTTTTTTCGGAGGAGCTCTTCGGCTGAGCCTTCCATCCGCACTACAATCATATCGTTGACACGGCTCAATTGGTCTGACCGAACCTGCATGAGGTCGCTGGCCTCTCCGAGCCCGGCAATTGACCGCTCTGTCGTAATCTCAAGAACTTCCGAGTGTGCCTGAAGACCGGTAGCGACGCGGTCAACTTTCCCTAACGATTGATCAGCAGCATTTTCAAGTGACCGGGCGGCCTCTCCGATCAGGGTGGTAACAGCGCGCGTGCGGGTCGACGCCTTATCGCTAACAGCCTCCAACTGAAGCGCCTTTTCCGTGAAGCTGGATATTGCCTCTTCCATATCGGTATGGGCCGCGCTCCCGATTTTTTGCAACGCCTGCGTCTCAGCAAACAACTCCGCGCCGGAGATCTTAACATTCTCCAAAACCGTTTTTGTCGTTCGTTCCAAGGTGTCCGCGGATTCCGCCATGCGTTTCATCGCGTCATTGGATTCCAATGTTGATTTCGATAGGGTCTCTGACGCAACCTCTGCCTGATGGGCCAGCATATCTCCCATGACCTCTAATTGCTGGGACGCTTGGTCGGATCGTCGGGTCATATCCATGGCGTACTCATTTAGGCGCTCGCCACTGGCGTCTAACCGATCCGCCGCGCCTTGGGCGGCAGCCGTCAGATTATCCGCTTTGAGCACCAAATCGGCCTGGATCTTGTCCGCCGTGGAGCCAGCTTCTCGGGACACGTTTTCCAGCCTGTCCGTTCCCGTTGTAAAATGATCCACAGTATCTCTTGCGATTTGGGCGGCTTCATCTGCCACGCGGATCAGGCCTTCGCCACTTTTTTGCAGAGCGCTCGTAATGTCTTCGGTCCGGGACGCTGCTTTCTGGGAGACGTTAATCAAATCGTGGGACTGGTGGTGGAGCACATTTCCAGCCTCACGCGCACGTGCGATTGCACGGTCGGACGCGTTCACCAGGTCTTCTGCTTGTTGGCGCAGTTTTTCGCCGGCGCTATCCGCGTTCAAGCTGGCCTTTTCAGACGCGGCAACCAGGGATGACGTCTGTACCCGGATGAGGTCAGAGGCTGCCTGCGCCCGGTCGGAAGCTTCTTCGGACGCATGCGTAAGCACTTTGGCCTGGGCTCTAAGGACGTTTGAAATTTCGGCCGTCCGAAAATGCGCATCATCCGAGGGAAAAGTAAGTTGGTTTAAATGCCAGCGCAAAGCAAAAGCCTCTTTCTCATATATTTTACTGCGCTCAAAGTATGCGACGACGACCCAGAGAAATGCCAAAGGCGTGACCACGCCGGCAGCCATACCGCCGAGTTCATGTGGCAGCAACGCCAACAAATCCGGGAACGTGAACCCTTCAAGGATGTAGGCACCACAGGCCAAAAGCCAGGCAGTCGACATGATCACCGCGCCAATCGAGAGCAAACGATAACGCGCATAAACCGGCATCCGCCATGCAGGCGGCATCACCGTATCCACCTCAATGGCAGTGCCGGGGGGCATCAGCGGCTCCGGCGTCGCTCCCGAACTGGTTGAGATCGGAGCAGGTGCAACATCTTCCTGGCCGACAATTGGCTGAGGCCTGTCAACCGGGCTATTTTCGGCACTCTCGTCTGCTAGATGAACCACTTCGATGGACGGATTACTGGGCTCCGTGCGGCCCGGCGCATTCCTCGCCATGTGCTATCTCCCGATAAAGGCAAGGCGCATGCCTAGCCTGTTACTACTCATACTTAGCAGTCTTTAGAGGCAATTGCAGTCAATATATTGAGATTGTTAGTTCGTTTTTAACCACATATAGCGTTTTGTGAGAAAACTTTGTAGAAAACTCAAGGAGGCGCAGGAAATACAGGCATTCTAACACTTTCCTGTCTCGATCAATGGAGCCGGTTTGCACCACCTCTTCGGGACGGCTACATAAAAAAGCTTAGGTAGCACAAGTTATACATAAACCCAGGAAGCAAATACTGGCGGCCAAGAGGACGTGATGGCCCGCCGAACTGTAAGGAGTTATTTAATGAATGATCAAACACGCATCGAACTTGAAGCCGCCGCCTTTCGTGGGTTGGTTGCCCATTTTCAAAAAAGGACGGATGTCCAGAACATAGACGTCATGAATCTGGCCGGGTTTTGCCGGAATTGTCTCTCTAAATGGTACATGGCCGCAGCCAAGGACCGGGGAATAGAGATGGATTATGAGGAAGCACGCGAAGTTGTTTACGGCATGCCTTATGAAGACTGGAAGAACATACACCAGGCGCCGGCTTCCGAGCATCAAAAGGCTAAATTTGACGAGACCAAACCCCTTCACGCTGAGATTTCTGGTCATTAAGTCGAACGCCGGAAACCCGGCTCCGGATCAGACGACTTGATACTGGCGCAAATTGCCCTTAATCGCGCCCAACCTTGTTAGAGCTGCGTCGCTATTTCGTGAGGTGGCGGCCTTTTAAGAAGAAGACAACCGTGACGACGACAGCGGCCGCAGCTAACAACATCTCGCCGCGATGCACCCAATCCACAGCGGTCGCCACGAGCTCGGGAAATTCAGCACGAACTTCCCCTTTGGCATTGCTGGCGATACCGGCATCCGCCAGTCCCGCCGAATTGGCAAACAGCCCCGCCGCGGCAGCACCGAACCCAATCCCCAGCGTTCTCATGGTCTGCACAGAGGAGCCCGCGAGAGACTCCTGGCCCTCGGGTGCCGCGAGTATGGCGAGGGCGACGAGATGGCCATTTGCCAGCCCCATACCAATACCGACGAGCATCAGTCCGGCTGTCGGAAATAGGAGAGAAGCCGACGTGGCTCCCCAGGCGAGAACGGTAGAACCCGCAAAGATAGAAATCACACCCGTAAATATCGAGACCCAGACCATACGCCCCTGCATTCCTGAAACCGCAACGGCTGACGTGGTCCAGGAAAAGGACATGGCGGCGCTCAAGTATGCCGCGACGATGGGGGCCTGACCGTGCAACACCTGAAGATACAAAGTTGCAAACAAAGTGGCGAAATTGAAGGACATGGTGATAAGCAACAGGATCCAATAGGCTGATCCCAGAGCGGAAGAAATGACCAAGGTCCCGGGTGGAAACATGGGAGACGTTGATCGTGCGTCCCGCCGAAAGGCCGTCACCGCGAGCACAATGGCGGCCAGAACGAGAACGGCTCTCCAGGCATTATCACTGATTTGGGAGGTATAGCCGATACACAATATAGAGCCGCCCAAACTGACCAGCCGGACCAGTGGCGCGGCCTCCCAAAAGCTTGGACGGTCACCGAAATTTTCGGACGGCGGGATTATCCGCCACGCCAGAGCGCAAAACGTGAGCCCCAAGGGAATGAGCGTCCAAAATGCCGCACGCCAGATACCCAGTTCAGCAAACAGCCCGCCGTAGGCCGGGCCAATAACGGTCGCAACACCCCAGGTCGTGGATATGACGGACAGTATACGGACGCGCAGTTCTCGCGGATAAAAGTCCCCGACCATGCCGTAAGATTGTGCGATCATAAGGCCGGCTCCGAGCCCTTCTAAAAGACGCCACGTCACCAAGATGGGCATATTCGGTGCGAGACTGACGCCCAAGTTTCCGATAACGAAAAGTAAACCCGCATAGGCATAGCCTTTGCGGCGGCCCAACAAATCTTTTACCGGGCCTGCACTGGCCGCTCCCACAATAGACCCCACCATGTAGAGCATAATGGTCCAGGAGTAATATTCAGCGCCGCCAATATCACCCACCACAGAGGGCATTACCGTGGTCACCACGAGCGTATCAAGTGCAAACAGACCAACTGCCAGGTTGAGTACAATTGTGTAGAGTGCGAGTTTGCCGGTAAAAACCCGGCGCCAGGAATTTCCGGTGGGCGACGGTTCTTGCGATGTGGACTGATTGGAGAAGGACGACACGAGCATTCCTCATAAATTTAGAATGACTTTCTGCCTTGAGCATCTGTAGGTCAATCACTGGCAGTCAACGAGCCTTATTGCATTTGGCCGAAACTGATGGAGTTTCAATACAAGACCCAATCCATAATGTCTTGATCTGTCGGCCTATCAGGGGACAATGCGTCAAATAAGCCAACTCGACTATTATGGGGAGACGCATGATGGACAGCACAACAGACAAAAAAGAAGTAACAGCTGAACGGTCGGAATACTATGCTCAGCTTCAAACGCATAGCATGGCGCCGCTGTGGGAGAACCTGAACCACCTCCTGACCCCTGAACCCAAGGTGAAATCCGTTCCGCACCTCTGGGACTATAGTGAGCTGAGGACGCTTTTGCTGGAATCGGCAGATGTCATATCCGCGGCAGAAGCTGAACGTCGGGTCCTCATGCTTGAGAACCCCGGCTTGCCGGGCAACTGTTCGATCACGGAATCCCTCTATGGTGGCCTGCAGCTCATCATGCCTGGTGAAGTCGCGCCGGCGCACAGGCATTCCCCCGCGGCGTTACGTTTTATAATTGAAGGTTCTGGTGCGTTTACCGCGGTGAACGGCGAAAAAACATATATGGAACCGGGTGACTTTGTTATCACACCGTCTTGGACGTGGCATGACCATGGCCACGAGGGAACGGAACCCGTAGTTTGGCTCGATGGTCTGGATATTCCACTCGTGCGCGTCATCGGCTCAATATTTGTGGAGCATTATCCGGATGACCAATTCCCGGAAGGTCCGCCGCCAGGAGATAGCCTGAGCCGGTATGGCAACAACATGCGGCCCGTTGGTGTGATGCCAGAGGGTTTAAACTCGCCAATTTTTTCCTACCCATACGACCGCTCCCGGGAGACTCTCGACAAGCTCTCCAAGTCCACGGACCTGGATCCCTATCACGGTCTCAAGCTTGAATACATCGATCCAACGTCTGGTGGGCCCGCCATGCCAACGATTTCGACGTTTTTGCAACTGCTGCCAAAAGGCTTTAAATCCGAGAGCTACCAAAGCACTGAAAGTCTCATTTACACGCCAGTGGAAGGTGCAGGTACAGTGACCATTGGTGAGGGCAGTAATGCCGTCACTTACAATTGGGCAGGGCAGGACGTATTTGTCGTTCCGTGTTGGTACCCCCATTATTTTGAAACTATTGAAGAATCAGTGGTGTTCTGTTTCTCGGACAAAGTGGTTCAGGAAAAACTAGGGCTTTGGCGAGAGCGCCGGGGGAACGCGTAGCGTATAGTCATGCGGTCGCATCGGATGACAATTTGTCTTTACGGGCTATTTTAGGTGGGATGGCAACGTTAAAATTTCCCTTCTTAAGCAGCGGGGCAAGCCTTTGAAAAAGGTATAAGTGCTTTTTTACCTCAACTGGCTTTGCTCCTGCGGGCTCAAGAGGTAAAAAAACATTCCAACGAAATTAGTTAAAGTAGTGAGTTAGTTAACAAATGGCCAAAGCTAAAAATATTCTTTTCATCATGTGCGACCAATTGCGAGCCGATTATTTATCCTGCGCGGGACATGGCCGCCTCGAGACACCCAATATCGACAGTCTGGCTGAAAAAGGCGTGCTATTTCCCAACACTTTTTGCCAAGCCCCAATTTGCGGCGGGTCGCGGATGAATTTTTACACCGGCCGATATGCCTTTTCGAATGGCGCGACCTGGAACGGGGTGCCCCTCAACGTAAATGAGCGGACCATCGGCGATTACCTAAAACCGCTGGGCTACCGGGTCGCCCTGGTGGGTAAGACCCATATGGTCGCAGACCAGGAGGGCATGGAGCGGATGGGCATTGATCCCAACTCGGATTTGGGTATCCATCTCAGCGAATGCGGGTTCGAACCCTATGAAAGGGACGACGGGTTGTGGGGCAACGACGCCTTTCCACCGCCGGACCTTGCTTACAACCGGTTTTTAAAACAACAAGGTTATAATAGTGAAAATGGATGGCACGATTTCGCCAATTCGGCAGAGGGGCCAAATGGTGAAATTCTCTCTGGCTGGTACTTGCGACATTCGCACCTCCCTGCACGGGTGAAAGAAGAGCATTCCGAGACCGCATATATGACCAATCGGGCTATGGACTTTATCCGGGAAACCGGCGATCAGCCTTGGTGCCTGCATCTTTCCTACATCAAACCACATTGGCCGTATATTGCCCCGGAGCCATACCATAACATGTTCGGCCACAACGATATTAAGCCCGTCAATCGCTCCCCGAGAGAGCGCGAAAACCCTCATCCCGTGATGCAGCTATGCATGCAACGAGAGGACAGTGAATCGTTCTCCCGGGATGAGGTTCGAGAACGCGTGATCCCGGCCTACATGGGACTGATCAAACAAATTGATGATCACCTTGGGCGGCTGTTTCAGTTTCTGGAAAAACAGGGCCGGATGGACGACACCCTGATCGTCTTTACGAGCGACCACGGCGACTATCTTGGCGATCACTGGCTTGGTGAAAAAGAGCAGTTCCATGAGGAAAGCGTCCGCATTCCCTTCATTGTTTATGATCCCAGTCCAGAATCAGATGCCACCCGGGGTACTGTTGATCAGCGGCTAGTTGAATCCCTCGATGTCGTGCCAACATTCATTGAAACCGCTGGCGCTGAACCGCCCTACCACATCCTGGAAGGACGATCTCTCTTGCCGGTCCTGCACGATGAACAACCGGACGATTGGCGATCCTACGTGGTCAGTGAGTCTGAATTTGGCGCCCGCACGGCATTTTGGGAAATGGACATTGAGACAAGCCACGATGCGCGGGCAACGATGATCCGCACAACAGAATGGAAATATGTGTTTTTCGAATCCTTTCGACCACAGTTGTTTGATCTAAAAAATGACCCTCACGAACTCAATGATTTAGGAGACGATCCTGCTCATGAACATGTCCGCCAAGAGATGAAAGATATGATGTTTGAGTCCCTGCGCCATCGGCGCACTCGAATTACCCGGGATGAGGCGTATATGCGCGCTCGGTCAGAGAGATCCCTGGCCCGCCAGGCCAAACGCCCCGTCTTCTTGGGTGTTTGGTAGGCGGGAAAAGCCCGACATGCTGGACATCAGTTTTCAATGCTCAGATTGAGGCTCACGTCGAATGTCTAACAAAAATCTAATCGTCGGCATGACAGGAGCAAGCGGCGCAATTTTCGGTGTTCGGTTACTAGAAGCACTGCGCGACACCGATGTGACAAGCCATCTTGTAGTCAGCAAATGGGCCCACCAGACCCTTGAACACGAGACGACGCTCAAACTAGACGATTTGAAAGGCCTAGCGGACGTATACTACGCACCGGGAGAAATGGGGGCCAAGGTCTCTTCTGGGTCCTTTATAACAGATGGCATGGTGATTCTACCCTGCTCCGTTAAATCACTGGCCGCAATCGCGAACGGGCTGGGGGAGCACCTCGTCCACCGAGCTGCAGACGTTATTCTGAAGGAACGTCGCCCTCTCGTTCTGGTCGTCCGGGAAACTCCCCTCAACGACATTCACCTCGAGAATATGCTTAAGTTATCGCGGATGGGGGTAACCATCATGCCTCCAGTGCCGGCATTTTATAATTATCCCGAGAATATCGACGATATAGTGAATCATATTGTAGGTCGCGTTCTGGATCAATTTCATATCAAATGTGAGTTTGAGAAAAGATGGGACGGCGGAATGAAAACCCAACCGCCCGGCAGCCAACAACCGTAATCAGCCCCGCACTCCAGCCGGCACCCTCTCAGTCCTCATCAGACCCTTCCAGAGAGGTGAGCATTTTGATGAGATCCGCCAAAAATCCCGCTTGCATTTTTTCCATAATCTTTGCCTGCTGGAGTTTATTGATTTTTTGCTGAGGCTCAGGTTACCGGCTATGATTTTTTTGGACCCGAGATCGACCACGCCCTGGAGCACCTATCTCTCCCGAGAGATGAGTAAGCCCACCCGCGACCTGGTATTATTACCTCAAAGGCATACGCTGTTAGACTGCTGGTCTGTTCTGATGGCTCTCTGAGCCAAGTCGAGTAAAATTTGGGTTTCGAGAGGTTTCTCGACGAAGTCCCAGGCACCCCTTTTCACCGCAAGTACCACAAGGTAGACATCCTCTTCCACGATTAAAAAAATAACAAAAATGTAACAGTCCTGTTTTTTCAGTTATTCAAATATATGTTTATCCGACATGCTTGGCATCCGTACATCGGGAACCAGTCATCCGGAATAGGGCCTCGCGGCGCTCTCCAGAAATACGATACCTCGCGAAAACCTGAACAGGAAACCAAACCATTTGAAGCAGTAGCCGCATCACCTCCGCCAGAAAAAAAACGTAAACGAACAATTGTGGCTGGCTAAACGCCAAGGAGATTAGTGTTCCCCTCACGCGTATTCAGGTCCCTAAATGCTGATGTCGATTTTTTATAAGATGACTGAAAGAACAGATGGCGTGATCAGGTACACGTTGCTATGGTAACGGGAAATTCTTACTTCTGGTCGTAAGAGTAAGATAATGGTGTTGGCGGGAGAACCGCCAAGAGGCTTAACACAAAAGGAGATTTTGCATGTCGTATATTGCTAAAGGTTTTATAATTTCCGGCGCGCTCGCGGTCGGATCGTCCTTCGCAGCAGCGCCCGCCAGCTCGGAGACCACTCTCAAATTCGCCAATTGGTTGCCGCCGGTTCATCACTGGACTTCGACAGCACGTAAGTTTTCAGATTCG
>MDTB01139327.1_pt1 | contig 11883 bp, 11 predicted proteins | sample 811161 | NCBI WGS metagenome assembly MDTB01 (sample SAMN05326650, study PRJNA326480) | marine metagenome | isolation source: seawater | place: Mediterranean Sea | collected 2009 | reverse complement strand
TTTAAGATATTACCTAATAAACCTATAAAATATTTAGTAAAAGAGTTTAAACCCTCAGTTTTTATGGCTGCACATTCAAATGTTTTAATAGAGTCATCATTGTATAATGCTATTCCAGTATTATTGAAAACAAATGCTGACTACTCATTTGATTTAATAAGAGAAAAATTAGTATTTTATTTAAATGTAAATGATAATTTTGAAAAAAAAATAGATTATTTCATTAAAAGAAAAAAAATGATTTCATCTTTTAGAAAAAGAATTTGGAATTGTAAAAATGAAAAAATAGACCATTTTTTTTAAATTTTGAAATTTGTTAACTTCGATGTTATGTCTAATGCTTTCAAAGCTTGAAATGTATTCATCTTGATTCCATTTGTATATTTAATTTTATATTTTTTACATTGATAATAAAGTTTCGTTTTTTTAGGTTTGTAAACTAAATCAAAAACAAAGCTAGATTTATTGATTTTTTTTAAAATATTGTCACTCAAGGGGGTTTTGTATTTTAATTTTTTTTTTAAATTGCTTCCAAGCGGAGTACAATTTATGATAAGATATGCTTTTTTAGCGTCTAAATTATTAAAATTTAATGTTCTGATATATTTTGCATTAAGATTATCTTTTATATTTTTTTTTGTAATGATAATAAATTTTTTATTTTTAAATTTCTTAGAAACATAATTAAATATCGCTAAACCGGAACCTCCTAAACCTATTACAATTACATTCTTTAATTTAATGTTTTTTCCTACTGCATTTAAAAATCCATAAATATCTGTATTATACGCTAAAATCTGATTATTTTTTTTAACAATTAAATTTGTAGACTCAGACAGTTTGGATGACAAATCAAATTTATTAACAAATTTTTTTATTTTAATTTTATATGGCATGGTTACAGCAGATGCCAAAAAATTTTTGTCTGCCATAAGTTTTGTAATTTTTTTTTTAAATTTACCTTTGCTTATTTCAATTGGAAGCATTTTAGAATTAATTTTTTTTTTTTTTAAAAAAATTGTTCCAAATTGAAATAGATCTAGGTTTTTTAAGAGGAAAGCCTATTATTGTACAATACATTAAATTATTTTTTTTTTAAATAATTTTCCTAGTTTTCTGCTCTTTTTAATTAAATTAGAAAATTGTTTAAAATTTAATGGTTGGAGTGGGTCAACTGCTGATTCTTTTGGCTTGGGGTGCATCTCAATAATTAAACCATCACAATTTGCTGATATTGATGCATAAGTTAATCCAGGGACGTACGGAGCCCAAAAACTTGCATGGCTTGGATCTGAAATTACAGGAAAAGTTGTTAATTCCTTTAGAGCTTGAATTGCTTGTAAGTCTAAAATAAATCTTGATGTAGATCTATGGGTATGTGGTGCAGAGATTCCTCTCTCGCATAATATTAACTTTTCATTTCCCTCAATTAATATGTGTTCCGCAGCTCCCAAGAAGTCTCTCAAACTTGCACCAAAGTGTCTTTTTAAAATTATAGGTTTATTTGTTTTAGCAATTTCTCTCAATAATTCTAAATTTTGCATGTTTCTTGAACCTATTTGTAAAATATCTGCAGTTGAACAAATTCTATCTAGGTACTGTATCTCAGTTACTTCAGTAACAACGAGTAAATCAAAATATTTTTTAATTTCATCCATTATTGCTAATCCACTGTATTTAGTCTCTAAATATTTTTTTGATCTGTATGGAAATGTAAGTGGCTTAAAGGCATGGCCTCTAATTATTTTTAAATTATTTTTTTTCAATTCTCTTGCCACAGAAAACATTAATTTTCTATTTTCTACACCATTAGGCCCACAAATAATCGGTATTGTATTATTAGAAAATATCTCTTTTTTATTAATAAATATTTTTCTTTTTACTTTTTTGGTTGAAAGCGGAATTTTATACTTTATATCATCTTTGGTAATATCTTTTGTTGGTTCCTTATTTGTTAAGTTACTAACATATATTTTTTTCACTTTATTCCTAACTGGCTTTGTTTTTTTTTTATTTTAAATAAATTATTTTTTTTTAAATTATATATAGAATGTAAAACATTTAAAACATGCAAATTTTTTTCAATTTCCAAGTTTTTCGATGATTTGTTTATTTTTTTAGATAAAAATTCTTTAATTATTTTTTGATGACCATTTCCCATAGCTCCTATTTGACCTTTGCTTGAACTAAATTCTTCGGAATTTTTTTTATCATTAATGATTCTATTATGTTTTATTAAATGAAATGTGTTTAAACTAATACCTTTAACCAAAGCTCTTCCTTTTTCACCAATAATATCCATAGCTGATCTATAATTACTATCTGCTCTAGTTGTGGCTTTTAAACTTGAAAACGTTCCATTTTTATGAACGAAATTAATAATCGCAAGATCTTCTGCTTGAAGCTTTTTTTTATTAAAAACTAGAATAGAGTTAAATTTCTGAATTTTACCAAAAATATATACTAAAGCATCAATTATATGGATGGCTTGATTTGCCAAAACACCACCATCAGATCTGTATTTACCTCTCCACGAAACACTATAATATTTTTTATCTCTTTTCCACAATAAGCTACAATCTACTAAAAATATATTTCCTAAAGTTTTTTTATTAACAACTTTTTTTAATTTTTGTATAGCTAGATTAAATCTGTTCTGAAATGCCACCCAACATTTAACTTTTTTATTTTTAGTTAAATTTATTAAAGTTTTCGCATCTGAAAGATTTAAAACAAAAGGTTTTTCAATTAACAAATTTATAGAATTTTGTAACAATATTTTGGAGTATTTGAAATGCAAGTTTGAAGGAGTAGCAATAAAAGCAAACTTTATATCTAATTTTTTGATTAAATTAATATTAAAATCAATTTGTTTTATATATTTGTTTTTCTTAATTTTATACTTATCAAATACGTAAATCTTTTTTATTTTTTTATCATTTTTTAATATTTCAAGGTAATATTTTCCTGCAACTCCAAAACCAATAATTAAGACATTCATATATTATAATTATTTAAATTTAAATTCTTATATTTTCAATAAAATAAATCAATTCTCTTTAACATAACTTGAGTTTGAACTTTACTTTTTCTTAAATCAATTTTTATATCTTTATCGATTCTATAATTGTCACTCAAAGTATAAAAAGTATTAAATTTGAATGTATAACTTGAATTTACACCACTTCCATCAAAACCAATATTTTTGACCTGAGATTTATTTGGAAATATAAAAAAATTGTTTTTGCTTATAGAATATTTTATAAAATTTAATGTCCAAATATTTCTTCTATTGGTTTTCATTTTTTTAATTTTGTTGATTATCGGCGAATTAATTTTTTTTACACTTAAACGATTCTTTAAATAAATCTTATATTTTTTTGACCAAGTTGCCCAACCCCAGGACATAAAGTTTTTAAGGCCTATTGATTTTAAAGTCTTACTTTTTTTAGAGTGTAACTCAGGTAGTTGATAACCGCATATTGCCTGGATTCTGTTATTATTTTCATAAGTTTTTAAGCTCTTTATCATAAAATTAAAAAATTGTTTTCTAGGAATACAATCATCCTCTAAAATGATAAAACTTGAAAATTTATTTGACATAATCTTCATTCCGTTTTCTAACGATTTTGAGAGACCTTTATTTTTTTTTGATTTATAAATTCTAAACTTAATTTGTTTATTTGTTTTTAACATAAACATTATTTCATTTTGACAAGCTATATCTTTGTTATTTTGAGGTCCATCGATGAATATATGAATTTTGTCTATCTTATAATCCTCAAGTGCTATCAGCACTCTTCTTAGGTGTGATGGTCTATTATATGCAAACAATGCAATACCAATGTTACTAGGTATTATCATTTGGAAAAATCTTTTTTATTTTTTTTCAAATATTTCAAAACTTGATTAGCGATAAATAAGTCAAATTTATTATGAATATCAATACCAGTGACACTATCTTGGTTTACAATAAAATGAACTTTATTGCCTATTCTTTTTCCCTTTCTCCAAAATTTAGCTCTAGTAGCGCATGCTAAACCTGTATCTTCTCTATATAAAATTGGTGCTACTTGCCTAGAAGTATATTCTTTCATCCAAGGTAAAACTTTATAAGGTTTTTTTTTCTTAAAATGCCAAAAATGCTTATAGAGATGATGAGCAGAGAATGCACTATCAATTTTTTTATTTCTTTTAATAATTTCTACCGCTTCCTTAATCCAAGAAACTTTTCTAAATGGATTTGTACATGTTAAAAATACACATATATCAAATTTCCTCGAAAAATATTCCTCAGTTTGGATTAATGCCTGCTTTAAAGTTTCCTCTGTAGTAACCAAATCACCTGAATATTTTTTTTTTCTTAAGAATGGTACTTCTGCCCCGAATTTTTTAGCAACTTTTGCAATCTTGTGATTATCTGTTGAAACAATTATTTTATCGCAAACTTTGCTATCAATAGCTGCTTTAATAGGATAATAGATTAAAGGTTTGCCTCCTAAAAGTTGTAAATTCTTTAATTTTATTCCTTTAGATCCTCCTCTCGCCGGAATTATACATAAAACTTTTTTATTATTGCTCATAAATTCTATCTTCTGTAAATGAACTTAGTGAGTCAAATCCTCCATTAATCATCGCTGTTTCTAATTCGGATTTCAAAATATTTATAATTTTTTCTACACCATTTCCTCCATCTAGTATTAGTCCATACATTGCAGCCCTACCAATTCCAACAATGTCTGCACCAGCACACATATATTTTATGATGTCCGAACCTTTTTCAACACCACCGTCAGCAAGTATCAATATTTTACGCCTTTTTTTTAATTTTGATATTTTACGTAATGCTTCAATACAACTAATCCCACTATTAAACATTCTTCCACCATGATTAGATACCCATATTGCAGACGCACCATATTTAATTGCATTTAAAGCATCTTGATAAGTTAAGATACCCTTAACAATAACAGGTAGTTTTGTTTTTTTTTTTATAAAAGTTATCAATTTCCAATCATAAGATTTTCCCAATTCTGGCTCAGGTGAAATCGGATTCGTTCTTTTCCCAAATTTTCTAGCATCATAAAAACTTTCTCTATCTAAATATCTATGTGATCTAACATTTGCATCAATACAGATTGTGATAGAATTACACCTATATTTTTCGGCGTTTTTTATTTGATTTTCAATCCATTTTAAATTTCCGAATGGAAAAATTTCCCAACCAAAAGATAAATTTGTATTCTTAGTTCTTATATCTTTTATTGACATTCTGCCTTGCGTACCAAAAAAAGCTAAAGCTTTAGATTTTTTCGCTCCTCTTGCAGTTTCAATCTCACCAAACTTATTAAATTGTGTTTGATGTCCCATTGGAGATATTACTATAGGACAACTAAATACAGTCTTAAATATTTTTTTATTCAAATTAATGTCTTTTGTTTTTTTTAAAAATTTTGGGAGAATCTTAATTTTTTGTAATTCATCGTAGTTCACTTGTCTGGTAAAACCATTCTCTGCTGCAGCCTCGAGCCAGTTAAAGGTTCCTTTTCGGATTTTTTTTTTTGCTAGATTTCTTGCTTGTCTTATAGTCTCAAATTTTTTCATAATTATTGAGAAATATATAAATGATTTTACATTAATTTAAATAAGGATTATACAAATAATAATTTCAGATTATAAACAATTGAATGTGTGGTATTTCAGGAATAATTGATTTTTCAAAAAAAAGCTATTTAGAAGAAGTTAATAGGATGAGTGACTCTATAAGCTATAGGGGTCCAGATTTTAAAAAAATTGTAAAACTTAATTATGCGACACTTGGTTTCTTAAGGTTATCTATTATTGACTTATCAAAAAAATCCAATCAACCATTTCAAGATCAAGACAAGAAAGTAACAATAATTTATAATGGTGAAATATACAACTACAAAAAATTGAAGGATAGATTTTTTCCCAATACTAAATTTAAAAGTGATGGTGATGGTGAAATCATATTACACTTATACAAAAAATTTGGAATAGAGTTTATTAAATATCTTAAAGGAATGTTTGCAATATGCATAGTAGATGAAAATAAAAAAGATATTTTACTTATAAGGGATAGATTTGGGATTAAACCTCTCTATTATTATATGGATAAAAAAAATAAAAACCTTATTTTCTGTTCTGAGATAAAAGGGATAATTGCAACAAATCTTTACAAAAAAAAAATCAATATTAATGAGGCATATTTATATTTAAAAAAAGGATATATAAACTCCACAAATGAAACTTGGTTCAAAGACATTTATCAAGTGCCACCTGGGTCTTATTTAGAGCATAATCCAAAAGATTTTAAAATTAACAAATACTATAAATTAGAGGATAACATTGACGAAAGTAAAGATAACTTAAACATTTCATATAAAGAAAATTTAAATAACATTTTTAGTAAAATTTGTAGTTCATTTCAAGATCATCTTCAGTTTGATGTTAAAGCAGGAATTCATATTTCAAGCGGGACTGATTCTGCTTTAATTGCAGCGTTAACAAAAATTCATAATTCAAGGAACATTGAGTCTTACACCTTTTCATTTGAAAACAAAATTTTTAGTGAATTAGATGGGGCAAAAAAAATTGCTGAGTCTGTTAATTTAAAAAATAATAGCTCAATTTTAAAAGATAATGACGTTGAAAATTTTTTATTTGATGTTTTGGAATCAGAATTTGAGCCTTTTTCCTCTTTAAGGATTTTAAGCCAACATCATTTATATAAAAAATATAAAAATGATATAAAGGTAGTCATTGATGGTTCTGGAGGAGATGAAATTGGTGCTGGATATATTTATTATGTTATTCCATGGTACTTGGACTTGCTGAATGATAACAAAGTAAGCAAAGAACAAGATAGATTATTAAATCTAAGTGCGAATGTTAAAAACGAAACAATTGACTTACAACATTTTTTACTTGGTTCAATTAATCAAACTTTTTCACCTGGTACTTCCACAGTCGATGGTAGTATTTATTCTAATCAGTCTTTATTAAGTAATGATTTACTAAAATCTAATAATGAAAATGAATACGAAATATTTAAACCCTTTAAATCTTATTTAAGAAATGCCCAATATGCAGACTTATTTCATTTAAAGTTACCCAGAGCATTAAAATATGTTGATAGAGCATCAATGAGTAATAGTATTGAAACAAGGGTTCCATTACTAGATCATGAAGTAGTTGAGGCCTGCTTTAATGTGCCCTCAAGATATAAAATTGTAAATCAACAACAAAGATCAATTTTTAAAGATAACATTAAAAAATACGTTAATAACTCGGTTTTATACAAAAATAAAAGAACAATTGCTGACCCACAATCGTATTGGTTGAAAAATAATCTTAAAAATCTTTGCGATGAAATTTTTTATCAAAATGACTTTAACAGCTACAACTTACTAAATACTGAAAAATTTCGTGAATACTATCAATCATTTATCAAATATCCAAAGCATTTTAATACATTTTTTATATTTCAAATATTAATCATGGAACTTTGGATAAAGAAAATACTCAATTAAGAATGTTCAATTTCTTTTTAAAAAAATAGTAATACTTTTTCTTAATATTTTTTGATTTGAATTATCTAATTTAGGCTGAATAGGGCCTACAGCGTGCAGAGAATTAAAGGTTTTAACATGCATTATCATGCAATTTTTTTCAAAAGGCATTTCTCTTACTAATTCTGTTTTTTCAAAGGGTACGGTTCTGTTTAAATTATTATATTTAAACTCATTAGAAATTGACTTTAGAATTTTTGTTCCTAAGTTTAAAAAATTATATATTTCTTTATTATCGATAATCGGTATTACAAAACCAATTATGTTGTTTGGTCCATCTGTATGTGGTTTAATAAATCCATTTTGAACCGGTATTGATGAAAATTCAAAACTAAAATTTAAATTTTTAGTAAATATATCACTTAAAAATTTTTTAAATGATTTTGGTTGATTTATACCTAGGTCTACGTGATTATTAATATAAAAATCATTTAAGCTTCTTAAAAATTTATCTGAATTAATATACTCAAATAAAAACTTCAATGATTTAGTTTTTTTTAAATAGATGTAAAATTTATCTTTACTAGTTCCAACATTGCTAAAATTAAACTTTTCAAATTTATTTTCTCCTAAATGTTTATCTTTCATTTTTACAAATTCCTCATCTGAGGGAAATTCATTACAAATTTCATCATATACATCTGGACTTAAAAAATTATTAATTACACTATGGGGAAACGGTTCATAATAAAATAACGAATTTTCAAAATTTATAAATTTATCTTCCATAAAATATCAAATTTAATTTATTTTAATTAAATTTGCAATTTTTCTCGACAAAATTTTGTGTCCTAAACAATTTAAATGAAAACCATCAGAGGTAAAATATTTCTTTTTTTTTAAATCTCCCATTTTTATTAAATTTTTTCCAAATTTTTTTTTTAATAATAGATTAAGATTATCAATATTTTTTTTTGTATTGGGTCTTTTAATATCGAGTTTTTCATCACTATATACTTCTAACCAATAAATTTTAGACTTATTAAATAAAAGTTTAATTTTGTCTATACTTTTTTCAAATGTCTCAATATCTGTTTTGCTTCTTGAGCTATATTTTAAATAAGATGGATTATATAAAATTTTAGATTTTAAATTTTTTTTTGATACGTTGAACAATTTCGTAGATTTATATATTAAATTAAGTACTTTTCCACTTGCCAGTTGAGATTTGGTATCGTTGATTCCAGTATGCATTAAAATAATATCTGGCTCCCAATCAACATAATATGGCACAACATAATTAATTAGCTGAGGCGTGGTAATTCCTCCTAAAGTTATCTGTTCAAAATGAAAGTTTTGAAATTTTTTTTTTAATTGATAAATATAAAGATCTTCGATTTTTATTATATCTTTTTTAATCGTATTGTATCTTGGTAAACAATTAGAATCTCCAATAAATAATATTTTTTTCATTTTATTTAATATGACTACTAATTGTTGCAATTATTATTTTAAATGATGTCATAGTTTCTGGTTCTCCAGGCTCAAATTTTATTTTAAATTTTTCTTCTATATTTCCAATCAATATAGAATGATTTAATGAATCCCATTCTTTCAACTCATTAATTGTGGCTTTGTTATTTATTTGAGATAACTTGCAACCAAATGTTTCGGACATTACTTTAATAAGTTTTTTTTCAATTTTATTTGTCATTTATAAATTTAATTCAATAAAGTAATAATTATTTATAATATATGTTGTTTTTATGATAGAGAAAAAATCTCCAAGATACTGGTTTAAACAAAAAAAATTAATTGCTTGGCATAAAAAAAAATTATAAGCACAATTTTCATGTTATAAAAGATAAAAAAAAGTCTAAATTATATTAAAAAAATTAATTAAGTGATTCAAAAAAATCTTAACTATATAAATATTTTAACAGACAAAAAAGAAAGAATTTTGATCAAAATTTACTTTCTTGGATTTATTTTTTTAAGTTTATTAGAAACTATCGGCATAGGTTTGGTTCCTGGATTATTTTCAGCAATTCTAGATAAGAATCTAATATTAGAAAAATTAAAATATAGTAATTTTTTATATTCTAAAGCAAATCAAATTTTGGATAATGAAAATATAATAATTTATTTTGCAAGTTTGATTTTTATTTTCTTTTTTTTTAAATTTGTTTTTAATTTACTTTTTTATTTTTATGAGGCAAAAACATTCAATAACCTCAAAATCAAAATAAGTTCATCTTTGTTTGAAAGCTATTTAGGTAAAAAATACTTATTTCACGCAACTAATAACCCTATAATCCTTGGAAGGAACATTACCTCTGAGGTTAATGCATCTGTAGCTTATATAAAATCTTCTATTTTAATAATGAAAGAAGTTATTCAAATATTCTTAATTTTATTATTGCTAATGTTAGCTAATTATAAAATTACAATTCTTATATTCTTAGCACTATTAATTTTAAGTTTAGTTTATCTGAAATTATTTTCCCAGAAATTAAAAAAAAAGGTTAAAGTATCTTTTTTTGAAAGAGGTGAAAAAAGCAAAATAGTTAACCAAATACTCAATGCAATAATTGAAGTAAAACTATATAAAAAATCAAAATATTTTATAGAAAAATTCACTAACTCAATTGAAAGAGAATTTCAGTCAAATAAGTTTTTAGAAGTCATTAATAAAATACCAAAAATTTCAATAGAATTAATAATTGTTTTTGTTGTGTGTCTATCTATGGTCATTGCTTTATCAACAAAAATTAATATTCAATCAATAATTCCTATTATTGCTCTTTATTTCTTTGCTGCCTTAAGAATATATCCTTCATTAAATAATATTTTACAATGCCGTATGGGTTTAATTAATGGAGAGATATCAATCTCTCAAGTTTCAGAAGCATTCAATTCTCTTCATGATGATATAGAGGAAATCTCGGAAGATAAGGATCCCCTTTCTTTTCAAGAAAAACTTAAGATTATCAATTTAAATTTTAAATATCCTATGAGAAAGATTACTTTAGATAATCTAAATTTTGAAATAAGAAAAAATGAAATAGTTGGAATTATTGGAACAACTGGTTCGGGAAAAAGCACTCTTATTAAAATTATAATGGGATTAATACAGCCTGATAGTGGTCAAATAATAATTGATAATAAGGAATTAAAAAATCATAAAAATCAATGGCAAAAAAAAATTGGGTATGTGCCTCAGAATTTTTACATATTAGATGACACAATTCTAGAAAATATTACTTTTGGTGAAAAAAAAGAAATAAATGATTTTAAAAAAATTGAGAAGGTACTTAAACAAACTTCATTAGATAAATTCATAAATAGTCTTCCTAATAAATTAGAGACAATAGTTGGATCTAATGCAAAAAAAATATCTGGTGGTCAAGCACAACGGATCGCATTGGCAAGAGCTTTATACAGAGATCCAGAAATTTTAATCTTAGATGAAGCTACCAGTTCATTAGATGCAAAAACAGAAAATGAAATAGTTGAATACATATATTCATTAAGAAATAATAAGACAATAATTATTGTTAGTCATAATGAAGAAATTTTAAACAAGTGTGATAAAGTTTATAAAATAGATAACGGAGAATTATCAATTAAGAATTAACAATTTAAATTATTTTTTTACTAAAAGGTACAATTCTATATTTTATTCCTGCATTAATAGCTGTTTGTTTATCAATCAAACTATCTCCTATCAAAAGAGAGTCTTTGAAATCTATTTTCCAATTTTTTTTTGCTTTTTCAATCATGCCAATATTTGGCTTTCTTAATTTCTTATTTTTTCTATAATTTCTTATTTTAGATTTTGAAAAGTAGGGAGCAAAAAAGAATTCATCTATATTTCCTCCCTTTTTTCTAATTTGAAAATTTATCCAATTGTGTAATTTATTTAGATGTTTTTCTTTGTAGTAACCTCTCCCGATTCCAGATTGATTGGTAATTACGAACACATAAAAATTTAAATCATTATATTTCTTGATAAACCTAATAATATTTGATTTCCAAATTAAGTCCTTTATTTTATGAAGATAACCAGTATCTTTATTAATAACACCATCTCTATCTAGAAATAACGCAGGTTTACGATGAATTTTATCTAAAAATTTAGGTAATCTTTTTAAGTCTTTATAAATTCCCATGTCAATAAAATCATTTTGATAAATTTTTCCATATAATTGATTGTCGCTAAGTAATTTAGGAAAAACTTCTTTTTCTAATGATCCCTCTTTAACTAAGTATTTAATAATTTTCTTTTTAAAGACACATATACCAGAGCTTATATATAATGATTTTTTATTCTCGCTAAGATATAATTTTT
>MDTB01118982.1_pt1 | contig 11884 bp, 9 predicted proteins | sample 811161 | NCBI WGS metagenome assembly MDTB01 (sample SAMN05326650, study PRJNA326480) | marine metagenome | isolation source: seawater | place: Mediterranean Sea | collected 2009 | reverse complement strand
TAGAAATTTGGTCATCACGGGTACGCCGGGCCACCAGAGCTCTGAGATAGCCTTTTACGACGAATGGACCAACTTGCTCTATACCGGCGATATGTTCTATCGCGGACGACTGTATTTGGAAGATTGGGATGCCTGGGCCGCCAGCGTTAAACGCTTGCGTTCCATGGCTGATGATTATCCGATTTCGCATCTAATTAATAATCACATTGAGATGACGACGCAGCCAATGGTTGATTATCCCATTGGCACGACTTGGCAACCCAGCGAGCCGCCCATGCAGATGACCCTTGAGATGCTTGATGAAGCGGTAAAAGCCACCGAGGTAATAGACCAGGCAGGCATCTATAAGTACGCGGACTTTTTGATCTATAACGAAGTGCCTTGGGCCTATACGACGGATCCTTAGAATATGAACTACAGACAGTGGTTTTTCTCGATAACGCTGGGTTGCATCACTGCAGTGCCGGCTGCAGCGCAGTGGAACCCCGAACATCCGGCAGATGGCAATCTAAGGTTCACATGGATTCATGGCAGCGTCTCGGCCAAGGCCAATACCGATGTCCGTGTGCAGGTACATCGCTACAACGAGCATACCTTCGTCCTGCGCCAAAACCCCGCGATACATTGGGAAGCGCCCTTTATGTATTTGCTGATGGGCGAGGAGCGGGCAGTGCTGTTGGATGCCGGCGCAACGGAAGAAGCCGAGTACTTTCCGCTACGCAGCGTGGTGGACAGCACGATGAAACGCTGGCAGCAAGCAAATGGTATGCCGAAGATGCCGCTGTTGGTCTTGACACTTGGTTCTGATGCTTCGCAGAAAGGAGCTTTGGGCCAGTTTCGAAATCGACTCGATACTACGGTAATCGCTGCTGACGACGTCCTTCGGTCAAAGGTGCTAGGTAGTGATTGGCCACGCGAAGGCACGCTAGATTTAGGCGGAAGAGTTCTCAATGTGTTGCCAACGCCTGGGCTGGATGCAGCTGCGATTAGCGTGTTCGACGGGTGGTCAAAAATTCTCTTTACCGGTAACACGTTCTATCCGGGGCGCTTGGTGATTCGAGATTTCCCTCAATATCTTGATAGCCTGGAGGCGCTCCTAGAGTTTTCAGAAACGAGTGATATTCGTTGGATCTTCGGCGGACGGATTGAAATGTCCGCGGAGCCCGGTCTCGACTTTATGTTGCGGTCGAACTACCGACCAAACGAACGCGCGCTTCAGCTCACTGCCGCCGATTTACAGGACGCAACCGATATCGTTCGGTTGATCAATGGGCGAAAGGATATCCATATTCACGATGACTTTATCGTCATGAACGGGGTTGGCCGCGGTGCGCGAGCGTACGGCTGGCCAGTTTACATACCCGAGCAGTTCCAAAAAAACCGCACGCGCTAGGGCTGGGGAGCGTTAGGTGTGCGTCCCGCACGGACTGCAACGAGGAAAAGCGCAGCCACGAACCGTGTTATGAATGCTTCGTGGTTGTCGCACCTATTCGTGGTTGTCGCACCTAATTGGAACACAAAAGAAATAAGTTGCACCAAACGTTGACGACTTTGTAACAAATTCTCGTTGCGCTCTGGCTCAGGCCAATAAAATTAGGGCGCTCGAAATTGGTACGTAACTTGCACTCTGTGAGGAGGAGGGGACTCGATAACTCGCAAAAAATAAGGAGCCTACCACTGATGGCGAAACAGATCTTAGGGCACCAAAGCGTGCGGAAATCCTTGGTTGCAACAACTCTAGTGCTGAGCATTGCGATGGTCCCCATGACATCAAGCGCAGAAGAGGCCTCAGACGAAATCATCGAAGAAGTGGTTGTTACCGGTTCAAGAATTGCGACCTCAAATGAAACCTCATCTCAACCTTTGCTGACTATCTCTTCAGACGCGCTCATGAATTCTGGGCAACTTGATCTCAGCGAGGTGCTGAATGACACGCCTCTTTTGACGTCCAGTATTACAGCCACGAATTCATTAGACGAGACCGCCGACAACGTCAGCACAAACAATTTTGGCGGTTCGGCACTTGATCTTCGCGGTCTTGGATACAAGCGAACTTTGACGCTCGTCAACGGGCGTCGGCACGTCGCTGGCATTGAAGGTACTGCTTCGGTCGACATCACCACCATTCCGGCTGCTTTGGTCGAACGAGTGGATGTGCTGTCCGGCGGTGCCTCCGCTGTATACGGTTCTGACGCATTAACTGGCGTTGTGAACTTTGTCTTGAAGGAAGATTTCGAAGGTCTCGAGTTCTCGTTCCAAGCGGGTGCAGATCAGTATATGGACAACAGCAAGAATCGGCTGAGCCTCGTAGGCGGTCGTAATTTTGCAGACGGTCGCGGCAACATCACCTTTGCTCTACAGGTTGATCAAGATAACGGCCTCCTCATGGGTGACCGAGGCTTCCTAGCGAACGAGTCCATATTTGAGGATGGCAATAATCCGGCACTACGGTTCCAAAAAGGCGATATCAGTGCCACCACAACCCCTGCGCTATCGCAATACTACAACTATGGTAATACCGGCTTGTATCCATGGGGCTTAAGGATCCCGAGCCAAGAAACTTTTGCTGACAACTACGAGTCTGAGTTCGGCTCTGCACCAACCTTAAACGCGGCCGAGGCGGCGCTATTTGCCCAAGCTGCCGCGGCGCCTCCTCGGGCATTGCTACCTGGGTATACCTTTAGTATCACCTCACCTTATGGGGTCGTGGCGATCGGTGACTTCCCCCTTGCTGGCACACCCGACTTAGATGGTAACGGCACAGCCGACTGTCTAGACAGTTTTACTGGTTACAACAGTTCTTTGGATGGCGCGGGTTCATTTGGCGCGGCAGGAGGATGCTGGGTGATCGCTGAAGATGGCTCGCTGGGGCCTTACTCAGACGGGCTCGTCTCAAGCTCCTTCAACCAGTTTGGTGCATCACAAAGTTATATTCGTCCTAATGATGTGCACGCGATTCCTGAGACTGACGCAAAATCTTTGGATCTAGTCGGTCACTACGATCTTACCGATAAAGCGACTGTCTTTTTCGAAGCAAAATATAACCTTCAACAGATCGACTCGATCGAGCAGTACCATAATTTCACGGATTTGCTGCACGGCCTGCCCGATAACCCTTACCTGCCAGCAAGCCTTGCCGCGTTAGCAGATAACGGCGGGGCTGGCTTTGCGGGTATGGATGGCGGGCTTCACATTTCCCGCGATTCAATGGATTGGGGTGACAATATTAATACTAGCACGAAAGAGACGCTGCGAGTCGTTTACGGCTTACAGGGTGATTTGACGGATACGATTTCTTACGAGGCAAGTATCAATTATGGGCGGTACTCCCGTGAGGCGATAGATCGAGAGGAGATGATCGCCGATCGATTCTTTGCTGCGATCGATGCAGTTACGGATCCGACTACGGGTGAGGCAGTATGTCGCTCAAGCTTAGATCCGACGGCCTATCCTAAAACGACGCCATTTAACATTTTTCAATTCACAGGCGGAGCCACTCTTGGATCGTTTTTCACCTTCACACCCGGAGACGGTCAGTGTCAGCCAATGAACATTTGGGGAGGGGCTGGCGCGATGTCACAAGCTTCAATCGACTTCGTGACTTACGACCGAGAAATCGAGGAAGAAATCAAGCAGGTCGTCTACTCAGCTTTTGTCACGGGTGACACGACATCAATGTTTGAACTTCCTGGTGGAGCGGTTGACTTCGCGATTGGTGTTGAGCACCGAGACGAAACCACGAAGCAAACCTTCGGCGCGCTTGACCAAGGAATTTTACCTGTTTCAGGCACGACCTCAGACGGTACGGCGTTTGTGGCCGGTGGCTGGGTCGGTGACGTGAGTAACGCGCAAAGCCTTGGGCCTCAACCCTCGACTCGGTTGCTGTCGAGTAACTCGAGCTACGACTTCTTGGACTACTTCATAGAACTGAAGATGCCTATAATTGCCGACGTCCCAGGATTTTACGAACTAAATGTTGACCTAGCTTACCGCTCGAGCGATAACTCCATTTTCGGCGATAACGATACTTATACTTACGGTGTAGTGTATTCGCCTGTCTTGGATATTCGATTTCGCTACACCTTCAGTGAAGCAACGCGGGTGCCAAATCTGTTCGAACTCTTTTCACCCGAACAAGGTGCGCGATTCCGTCCCGATGATCCTTGCGCGTCAAATAACATCAGTTCTGCGCCAGATGCGGCGTTGCGTCAGGCAAACTGCGTGACAGACCTTCAGGCGAATGGCGTAGCAGCAAGTAGCATTTTTGATGACTCGGGTAACTATATTTTCGAAGATCCACTATCTGCCGGATTCCCTGGCGCCGTGGGCGGTAACGAGAACCTCCAACCTGAGACTGGTGAGACTACTAGCTACGGCGTGATCTTTGCCCCGACCTTTTTGGACGGTCTAGTGTTGTCCGTGGACTATATTGAAATCGACATCGCAGACGCGATTGTTCCGGTCTCTTCGCAAAACATTGTCAATCGATGTTACGATTCGGAGAGTTTAGCGAACAGCTTCTGTCCGTTGATCAGCCGTAATGACGATCCTATTTCAGCACAATCCGGTGGCCTGGACTTCCTGCGTCAGGTGCAATTGAACTTTGGCGCGGCAATTTATGAGGGCATTGACTACACGGCTGCCTACGATTTCGCTTTGGGAGGTACAGACATCAGCGCGTCGCTTAGCTGGACGCAGGTCGACAAGCTAGATCTGATCGAGCAAGGTGGCGAGGTCGATAACGAACTTGGGGAAATGCGCCGTCCTGAGGACTCTGCGATCGCTACAGTTTCTTTAACGCGCGGCGAATATAACGTCGGATGGACTACCCAATACCTCGGCAAGCAGACGCTGCATTATGAGGATGGTGTTGAAATCGAAACTGCGGTCGCTAACTACGGTCCTAACGTCTTCACCGATAGCTCCACACTTATCCACAGTCTACGAGCATCGTATGTCACGGACGGTCTCTCGGTCTTCGGTGGAGTGAATAATCTGACCGATGAGAATCCTTACAAAACGGAACGCGCCTATCCCGTAAGTCCCATCGGTAGGTATTTTTATGTGGGTGCAACTTTCGCGTTGTAAGACGAACGCATATAGCACTTGGAAACGCGGGGATCTTCGATCCCCGTGTTTATTTTTCTTCTCGCAAAAGGAGCGAATTCATGGTCAAACGTTTGACATTACTCCTCGCCACACTCCTGACTTTAAATCTTGCACAGGCAGCGCCGCTAACGATCGGCTACAGCGACTGGCCAGGGTGGGTGGCTTGGGAGGTTGGTGTTGAAAAAGGATGGTTTGAAGAAGCGGGAGTCGATGTGAGTTTTGAATGGTTCGATTACGTCGCGTCGATGGATGCTTATGCCGCTGGTCAGCTTGACGCCGTATGTATGACTAATGGTGATGCGTTGGTTACTGGCGCAACTGGGCGACGCTCGACCATGGCCATAATCAACGACTTTTCTAATGGTAACGATATGATTGTGGCGCGTCCTGGCATTGCTAGTGTTGCGGAGCTGGTAGGGAAAAAAGTGGGGGTAGAAGTTGGCTTTGTTGGACACTTACTTTTACTGCGAGCTTTAGAGAAGTCGGGGCTCACGGAAGATGATGTCGAATTGATTAATGTTCGTACCAACGAAACACCTATGGTGCTTGCGAGTGGGGAGGTTGATGCGATCGTCGCTTGGCAACCGAGTTCCTCGCAATCGCTACAAATGGTTCCGGGCTCCAAGACTATCTACTCGTCCAAGAATGATCCCGGCCTGATTTACGACACACTGGCCATCGCGCCAGAGAGCTTGAACCAACATGCCGGACAGTGGGCGAAGGTCATAGAGGTCTGGTACAGGATTGTCGATTTCATCAACGATCCCTCAACCAGTACCAGCGCGATCGAGATCATGGCGGCGCGTGTAGGCGTGGCTCCGGACAAATACTCAGAAGTGATGAAGGGCACGCGCTTTCTGACTAAGGCTGAAGCCAAGGCCCGTTACAGTTCTACCGAAGATTTAGAGTCGTTGACTGGGTCAACCGCGGTCGCTGACTCTTTCAACGTCAAATATAAGGTTTATCCCTCCTCCCAGACCGCGGCCGACTATATCAGCGACGTTCTCTACAAGTAATATTAATGACCACACACAGCCCGCTGCCAAACGTCATTGGGCAACAAATTAAGCGCCGCTTATTTATTGCGGGGTCGTTCTTGCTCCCCTTACTTTCATGGGCTGCAGTGAGCTACGTACCTGGTCTTTGGCAGCCCCTGATAAAGGTCGGCAACCCCGGAGATGTCGCCTTTTATCAGGAGGGTATGCTTGTTGAAAAAGAGCAGTTCAGTGAGCAGGTGCAGGCTGTGTTAGACCGCGGGGAGGACGCTCCTACCGGCAGCCCGGCAAATCCCGTTTATCTGCCAGCTCCTCATGAGGTAGCAAAGGCTCTCTATACCAGTTTTACCACGCCCCCAGTTCGGCGTAGCGAGATGTGGTTCCATCAGAGTATTTGGCACAGCGTCACTATCATCTTTTGGGGCTTTTTCTACTCCTGCCTTCTCGGTGTGCCGTTGGGCGTACTTTGCGGCGCGTATAAGCCCGTATCGCAACTCGCTGAGCCGTTTGTCGAATTCGCACGCTATTTTCCTGCACCGGCCTTTGGTGCGCTGGCTGTGGCGATCTTGGGTATTCACGATGCACCCAAGGTCGCGATCATTTTTATTGGGACCTTTTTTCAAATGGTGTTGGTAATCGCTAACACGACAAGACGGCTAGATACACGTTACATTGAAGCCGCCTTGACGCTGGGAGCCAACCGCATGCGCTTACTTTGGCAGGTAGTCGTGCCGGGCATACTCCCCGACCTCTATAAAGATCTGCGAATTTTACTTGGTTGGGCGTGGACCTATTTGATCGTGGCAGAGCTGATTGGCACTTCGTCTGGCATAACATGGTTTATCACTCAGCAAGCGCGATACAAGAATTTCGACATGGTTTTTGCTGCCCTCATTATTCTCGGTGTAATCGGACTCGTAACGGATCTGTTGCTTGAACGAATGGGGCGCCGACTCTTCCCTTGGCAGGAGCAACGTCTTGGCGTCAGTTGAAGCAAACGTGCAATCGGGCTCGGACGTTAAGCTTTCTTTTCGCGGACTCAGCAAAACTTTCTTTGTTAAGGGAGAGCCAAAGCTCGCCCTGCAAAATATCAATACGGAAATACAAACAGGCGAATTTGTTTCTATCGTTGGAGCCTCAGGTTGCGGTAAATCGACCTTGATACGCATAGCCGCAGGGCTAGAACAAGCGTCCGAGGGAGGCGTCTACGTAGAAAATAATCTGGTGATAAAGCCTGGCCAGGACCGCGGCATGGTCTTTCAGCAGTTTTCACTGTTTCCTTGGCTAACGGTAAAAGAAAACGTTATGTTCGGTCTGCAGGATCAATTTCCGAACAAGGCTAGACGAGGCGAACAGGCGCTGGTTTGGATAGAGCGTGTAGGGTTAGGAGAGTTTGTCGACTACTACCCCAATCAACTTTCTGGTGGCATGCAGCAGCGCGTCGCTATCGCGCGTGCACTAGCGCCGGGCCCTAAAGTGTTGCTCTTGGACGAACCCTTTGCAGCCCTCGATGCGCAGACTCGCAGACGCATGCAGCGTCATTTGCTCGAGATATGGCGCGCTTTGAACATCACTGTGGTTTTCATCACCCACGACTTGGAAGAGGCCATTCTGTTGGCGGACAAAATATTTGTATTAGCACCCAATCCGGGTCGATTGGTAGCAGCTCTGCCGATCGATATACCCCGGACAAATGATGACTTGGAGCGAGATAAATATGGCCCCGTGTTCGCGCACGTATTTAATGAGCTAAGTTCGTTGCTCGCGGATTCGGTGTCACTAGATGATGCGCGTAGTGAAGTAAAACCGAGGTAGGTCATGGGAATGTTATCCGATCAACGCGTAAGCGATACCGCAAATTCAACGCGGACTGATGACATAGCGGCAGTGGGAGCCGAAGAAGTTGGGGACAGTTTGTCAGGCGAGGTAGCACAGGAAACGTCTGAGGCGGATGCAGAGTTCGAGGGATTCGACGGCTCGTGGGATTATGAGTGGATTACGACCGCCGAAGCATTTATGGAAGCCATGCCTTGGACATGGATTGCAGTAGCCGTATTTGCGGGTGGCCTGGTTTATTCCTACCGAAAGCAAAAACGGTCTTAGCCGACTAAATTATAGGCGCTCTTGAGGGGGCAGCGCAGACTACTACTGCGCGGGCAACGAGTTCCAATCGTTCCATGATACAGCTCTGCCCGGATAGGCCGGGGCTTCGAAGGGCCACGAGGACTTTATCCAGCTCTGTGTCCAGTCATACAGGAGAGCATCGAAACCAAGATCGTACTGCTCTTGCGTGACCCACAAGCGAATTACGGCATCAAAACCGACTTTTTTGCTGGGATATACGTAAACACAACCCAGCTCAGTCTTGCTGTCAGGAGTTAGCACTGCATAAGCAAAGGATTCTCGCTGTTTGAAACGGCGCTCCTCTGTTTGCATATCGAGCAGAGCGTCTTCCATCTCCAGTCCTTCATGAGGCCACGACGTACTCCGAGTAAAGGTCGTCTGCAGATGCTCGATTGATGACATGTATGCAACGTAATCAACTTTCATGAGCTCTGGGCCTAAAGGCTTGACAATGAAATCGTCGGTTTTTACAAAGATAGGTGGCTCGAAGTTTGCCGGTATAAAGCCATGTCCGTTGGCCTGTGGACTTTGCAGGGCAAGACTCACTAGAATGGCGGTACCCAATGGTTGAAAAACGGATGGTTTGAGGGGCGTCGTAAAATTTTCTAACGCACGGCAGAAAACACGGACTCGGCGCAAAAGCCGGTTCGCCTCAGCATTCAGGATTGTGCCACTACAGCTGCTTAAGCCGGTCATTTGAGTAGAACGACAACATGTACTGGTCAAACAACGACAGCTGTTTTCCAGATCCTGAGCCACAGCGCTCTATTTGGCTGCTGTCCGAAAAGGTACCAAAAAGTCTGTCCCAGATAATAATACCGCAGCCGAAATTCTTGTTGCTGTCGTCAAAGTTGTGGGAGTGGTGCAGTTGGTGATGTTCTGGGGAGGTGAAAAACAAGTTCCAAACGCCCGAGCGTAGCGGAAGGTTGGCATGGGTAATCCAACCGTTGATGAAACCCAGCGCGCCGCTAACGGCAATTACCTCGGTACTCGCACCCAGCAGCGCGAGAACTACGGGCGTTGAGAAGCTCAAGGCCAAGAACTCGGTAGGGTGTGTGCGATTAGAACGCATGGCGCTCATTTTGGTGATGTGGTGATGCGTTGCGTGAGTGCGCCAGAAAAGGGTGTAACGGTGGGACCATCTGTGAATCCAGTAGTAGATGAACTCTGAGGTCGCTTGAACGATTACCGCACATAGTATGAGTCCGGGAATAGTCGATGCGTCTAGGGAAACCGGAATGAATGAATGTTCTCGAATCCACTCAAATGCTTCCGTTATTGGCGTTTCGTAGTAGTCGGAGATAAGTGGGATCCAGATGTAAGCCGCAGTGAATAGCCAGAAAGCGTCTTCAGTATATTCTCTCCAATTGAGCAACCAGCCTTTCTTTTTCGCCCAGATACGCTCCGCGGCAAGTATCAAAAATAACGGGGAAAACAGTATGAAAGCAGTCAATAAATCCGCGTCTTCTCCCAGAGCCTCTGGTGTCATTGAGCCTCCCGTGATCGCGATGGCGACCGCGGACATCATTGATAGCGCTATGATGGGTTGTGGCAGGGTCCACAAGAATTCTGTGAGCTTTGATTTGTAAACGTAAGCTGGCGGATCCATGGGCTCAGGAAGTGGCTCAGCCTCAGAAACGGTGGCGAAGTCCTCCAGTCGTTCAGTACATTCCGTCGCTTCGTTTGCGCCGGCAGTTAGAGTGTCCATGTATCGAGTCCTCGCCTGGAATTTTTCTGAATTGAAACGCCTGCCGCGCAAAATCCTAATTTGAAGATTAAAAGATAGTCGCGAAAAGCTAACAGAGCGCTGGATAAAATATGCAAAAAATAGGCCCGATTTTCGACCGTCGTGGCCGCGCTAGCTGCTCGAGCTGGTAAGCAAAGAGTAAGAACTATGCTCGGTCGACGCGGCGCCATTTAAGCTGCCGCAGTGGCGGCGATTGAATGCGCGCGCTGCTCGCGTTTAAAGCCAATAACACACTGTTTTTTCTTAAGAATAAAATGTCTTCAGGTTAGCACTACTGAGGCTACTCGGAATTGGGCCGCCAGCAGCTCTCCAAGGCGCTCTTGCCGCCGCTGCTGCGCAGTAACAATGATTAATAAACGGTGGTTAGCTTACGTCTAGAAGTCTTCGTCTTCGATTCCTGCGCAGGTGGCATCTGTTGTCGCGCGATATTCAAGCTGGTTGCACACATATTGTGCGAGAGAACAGTGTTCTTCACTAAAAAAGTGCGGGTCAAGCGCTGCAGAGATTTCTGGCTAGAGGGCCGGACCAGCCCTCTCTTTCGCACGTCTTCGCAAAGGGATGCGCCTTATGGTTTGGCGGCTGCGACGATTTTATCGTAATACGCCTGATAACCCTTGGTCATCGCGCGAGCGCAATCTTCCGGGGTCGAATCTTCTGTATTCCTGTTTTTGCATGGGCCACTCATAACTTCTGGCATGTTCGCCTCGACCCACTTTCGGGCCTCGTAGTAAATCGGCTGGTCGTTGGAGCTCGTATCTACGGTGACTAATGTTTTGCCTTCAAAAGTTAAGTGGAAGGTATCGGTTACGTTAAAACCGGTCCGCAAAGCCAAGACAGGGTCGTCCTGCACGGTTATAGGGCAGGCGACCTTGTTGGCCTCTTCCATGGAGCAACGTGCCCGCTCTAACACAACGTAATTGCCGCCCTTGGCCCAGCCTTGGTAGTAAAGCAGACGCGGCCTACTTTCTTCGGCGGTTGCCATCAACGGCGCGAGTTGCGCAGGATCAAAGGAGTAGAAAGCATCGATGAATGACTCAGCATAAGCCAGTTGGGTACGTTCTTTCTGCTTGGTCTCGTTCTGCTCATGCTGCTTGGCCAAGGTCGATGCCAAAGGGCTTAGGCCAAGCGAAAACAACAGTAAAAGGGATAACAGGCTTGCACAGCGACTTGTTGAGTGCGTCTCGAAAAGATCGGGTCTGCAGTAATTTGCTTGCATAGTTTTTACCTTTTATCGTGAGTGTTGCCGTCAGCGTGTTTGTTTGATTTGCAGCCTTCAGTCTTTGCAGGCGGCTCAGAGATCGGGTGGCGATTGACTCGCTAAAAAGCTTCGCCAGCCGCCAAAGTCAGTGATGTCGGCAGCGCCAATCAACCCAGCCTGCTCGCAGATGAACCCAAGTACTCGCGAGCCCGATGCGGTCTCGACCGTGCCGATACCCAATGGGCTTGGTATCAACCCAACAAAACTCGCAAAGGCGGCCGCCGGTATGCGCCATATCTCCAGTTTAATCGCGCGACCCTCGTCGATCACTTTAACCATGCCGGGCCGGATCGGTGGGCCACCAGCAAGGGCGTAAAGCCTATATTTTGGCGCAGATTCGGTACTCTCGACGAACGTAGCGCCTCGGCTGGTTAGTTGATGGTTCAGTGGCAGGCCTGCCATATGGGCCCCGCAGACCGCAAGGTAGACGTCCGCGGGATCCTGAAAGGGCGTTATCTCGCCTTGCCCGTGTCGTGTCGGCGGTCGCAAGATCTGTTCCAGGCGTGCGCCAATGGCGAGCAGACGGGCATCTTGGAAGCGATCGGCAACCAGGGTGACGCCAAAGGGTTGATTAGACGCCGTATCCAAACCTGGAATAGCAAGGCCGCACATATCTAATAGGTTCATGTAGTTCGTGTAGTGTCCCAAAAG
>MDTB01104502.1_pt1 | contig 11884 bp, 7 predicted proteins | sample 811161 | NCBI WGS metagenome assembly MDTB01 (sample SAMN05326650, study PRJNA326480) | marine metagenome | isolation source: seawater | place: Mediterranean Sea | collected 2009 | reverse complement strand
CAGCTGCAGGTAGTGCGGCAGCGTCAGCAGCAGCAGGTTTGGCTGGCTTAGGTATTGCAGGTGTAGCAGTTGCGGTTGCTGCTCTTGCAGTTATTGCAGTTGCCGTTACTGAAGATAACAAGGCAGCTGCTTCTTCTACAACAACAACTACTACCACAACTACAACAGGTTAATTTATATTTTATAAATTGGTATAATATATAAATGTGATTATAGATTAAAAATGGGGATCGGAAAAATTATAAAAATTTTTTCTGATCCTTTTTTTATTTTAACAATTTTTATTTTATCAATTTCTTCAAATAGCTTTGCTTACCAAACAAAAACTAAAAATCTATATGGAGTACCCGGACTAATAAATATGCCAGTTGCCGGTTCTTTTGATGATGGAGAAATTGTTTTTTCATCCTCCAGCTTTGGTCCAAATTTAAGAAATACGTTGGGATTTCAAGCGTTACCAAATTTGTATGGAGTTTTCAGGTATTCAGGTATAGGAGACAGGGATAAACTATGGTATCAAAAATCAGGTTATACCTATTGGGATAGAAGTTTTGATCTCAGGCTAGATGTTTTAAAAGAAAAACCCTTACTTCCTTCAATTACACTTGGAATGCAGGACATTTTAGGAACAGGGCAGTACTCAGGTGAGTATTTGGTTGCATCAAAATCCTTCCTAAAAAAAGTTGAAGCAACGGTTGGTTTTGGATTTGGAAGGTTAGGCACTAGAAATAGAATAAGTGCAGGGTTTCGTGAAAGAGGAGGCTATACAACTGGTCGTGGAGGTGAAATCAGATACAAGCAGTTATTTGGTGGTGATATTGGATTATTTGGAGGTATAATTTACAAAACACCAGTGGATAATTTATATTTGAAGGCTGAGTACTCATCGGATAATTATGAACAGGATGTAAAATATTCTAATACATTACCTACAAATCCCATAACTTATGGACTAAATTACGAAATAAATGATGCAGTAAGCATTTCAGGATATCAAACACCAAACCTAGATTTTGGGCTCCAAATAGACTTATCTTATAACCCTTTAAGTGATAGTGCTGGTGACTATTATGAGAAAGCCCCAGAACCTTTTTACTCACATCCTATTCCCTTTGAAAAAAATGACTTTAGTTACTGGGAGAAGTTGAAAAAAAATCTTAAAGATCAAGAGATACAATTAATAGCATATTCTAGTAATAAAAATGAAGTAATTATAGTAATTGAAAACTACCATTACGCTAGTTATGCACAAGCTATCGGAAGGTCTCTCAGAATTTTAAGTAAGTTTATTCCATCAAATAAGAAAAATTTTAAAATAATCCTTTCAGAGGTGGGTATTCCAATTAGCCAATTTACATTTAATAGAGATGAAATTTCCTCTATAATTGATGCGCCAAATGCAGAATTGTTATCTAGAAAAATTGTAGCTTTTGAAACTGCGCCAAAAATAGTTTCGGAATCTATAGTTGAAAGCAAATACCCTAATGTTAGTTTTTCAACATCACCATATTACAGATTACATCTATTTGATCCTGATAACCCAGTTTATTACGATTTAGGAATCGATGCTAGTGTATATATCCAATTAAAACCCGGGTTAATTTTAAATGGAAAAATCGAAAAATCTTTACTATCAACTTTCGATAATATATACAGAGGCGCAAAGGGAAAGTTGCCAAATGTAAGAACTAACATAGCTAAATATTTAAATGAGTTAGATACAAGAATAACAAATTTGACTGTTTCTTCATATTTCAAATATACAAAAAACCTCTACGGAAGGATATCTTACGGATACTTAGAGGAAATGTATGCAGGAATTTCTAACGAAATACTTTACGCTCCCACAAATTCAAAAGTTAATTTTGGAGCTGAGATTAATTATGTAAAACCAAGAGATTTTGATCAGCTTTTATCCTTTAGAACAGTGCCAGGACTATCAAAAATAAATGGCCATATTTCTGCATATTGGGATATGAATTATTATAATTATTTATCTCAAATTGATGTTGGAAAATATATGGCAGGTGATATTGGAAGCACAATAACTTTAAAAAGGCAGTTTGCAAATGGAACAACTATAGGTGGTTTTTTTACTATTACTGATGCTTCAGCAGAAGAATTTGGTGAAGGTAGTTTTGATAAAGGCTTTTTTTTAAAGCTTCCAATAAATTCGATAGTTCCTTATCAAACTCGAAGTTCTATTTATGAGCTGGTCAGACCAATTCAAGGCGATGGTGGGGCTAGAGTAAATGTAGCTGGACGTCTCCATGATGTTGTAAATGGATTTTCAAGTTCACAAATCCAAAATGGCTGGTCAAGAATATGGCGATAAAATTATTCAGTATAATAATTTTATTTTTTTCACTTCAAGCTTGTTCTAACCTTGATTCTAATAGTAAAAAAATTAAATTTGCTATTGATTTTTTTACATTCGAAGAAAAACCATATGCTAATTTTAAAAGAGAGGATTTAGACAAAATTAAATACCCTTTAATAGAAGTCAGGACAAACGATATTATAAAACAACTTTTATTGCTTCAAATTAGTTTAAGAGATGGATATGCAAATTATTACTCAGGTTCAGGACAAACATTAACTATGAATGGGGCGTTAGTAACAAAAACAAATGGTTTTAATGCTGACTTGATTTCCTTAGAAATACAGGAAAACAGCCCACTATTAGTTCTGACAGATCTAAAAAACTGGAATTTGTTTGAACAAAGAAAATATAAGTTTGTTACACCAGGGTTTATTGAGAATCTACAAATATTTAATTGTGATAAGAATATAGAAAGTAAAACAAAAATAAATATTTTCGAAAAAACGTATGAGTTAACAAAAATTACCGAAAATTGTAAAAACAACACTATAGAATTTCAAAATATATACTGGTCTGACCAGAAAGGTTATGTGTGGATGTCAAAACAATGGGTTTCAAAAAAAGAAGTTTATATGGACATCAGAATTTTAAATCCTGAAACTTTTTAAAAAACTATACTATTAGTTTTTAATTTGACATATCTTAATTAAATTATGTTTAATATTTTACTTTATAAAAACTATTTATTTCTATTTTTCTTTATATTATTTTTGATTTTATCATCTAATTTAAAAGCTGATATATTAGAACATTATAAATTAACTCCAGTAGACAAAAATTCCAGAATTTTTAGTACTTCAATTATCAATTATTATTCTGGATCAAATGCTGATCTGGATAGTAATTCATTGTTCACATTAGAAAAGAACAGAGAATTAAATATTGGTTATATTGATTTAAAAAAAAATAGCTTTGGTATTGATCTTTTTATAAAAGACTTAGAGTTTAATAGATCTTTTTTACCTAAAGAAAAAAAATTTACTAACTATAAAATTAAACTGATTACTATAAACAATCCTCGAATAAATGTTTTAAATGACTGGTATAGGACTTTTTCTGTATTTTATGTTAATCAACCAAATTCAATAACATACTGTTATGAAAATGAAAGAACAGTTATTGGAAAATCAAAAAATTGTGAAAAACCTGGTAAAAACTTTAATTTAACAGAAAAAGGTGAAATACCAATTGTGTCTAAACTTAATAGTTTAGGCTCTGGTATAAGTTTAATAAAGGAAATACACGGATGGAAAAGGAAAACAACATTAGAAGTAGGAATGGAATATTTTTATAATCAGAGTGATATTAAGCTGAGTAACACATTAAAAGCAATATACGATAATTATACAATTAATTTCCCCCAAAATGGATATTGGATAGAAAGTAAGATTAATTCAAGTTATACTGATACAAAAATAATCAATAAAGACTTTGCTGTAGGCATAAATATTAACTCTTTTGTTTATTTAACAACTGGATATTTAAATAAGTATAAAAAAAATAATAATTTGAATTATGAGATTAATTTAATGCTTTCTAAAAATTTTGGAGGAAACAACATTTTCAACATCGGTTCTACTTATAGCAACTTTTTAGACAATTATAATGCTTCTTATTACTCAACTAAAAATTATTTATCAAATAAATCAAATTACAGTTTTTATATCAGATTAACTAAAATCTTCAGTGAACCTTCAATGAGTTCAGCAACTTCACCTCAAAACCAAACCTACTCAGGAACATTGTTAAAGAGACAAAAAACTGAAATCCTAGAAAACATTGATTATAAGGCTGTATATTTAAAACCTGAAAAAACACCAAACACAAAACAACCAAAAGTAATAATTAAATCTCAAAAAAAACCAAAATTAGAAATATCTCTTAAAGACTATGCTTTAAATTATGCTAAAATATATGATAAAAATATTAATTTTTAAGTAATTAATAAAAAACCTTTACAAATAAATATTTAATTAAGCTTAAAAAAATTCCAATTATTAGACCACTAAAAAAATATATCAAAAAAGTATTTCTTATAATAGGAGAAACAGGTCTACTACTAACTTTAATATTTGAAAAAGATTCTGCAGTATAAGGTAGATTAGAAGATGCTAGCATCAATTTTTGTTGCTCTAATGCCATTGTTTGAATAATAGAAAGTCTATACTCATGTGTTAATGTGTCATTTAATTTTTGGCTTAAAAAGTGAGTATTATTTTGGTGCTTTATTAAAGCTCTTTCTCTTATAACTTTGTCAGCTGCATTATGAATTTTCTCAACTATCAATTTACCTTCATCAGGATTCGAAGAAAGATACTTTAGAGTTGTTACATTTGTTTCTTTATTAGTTGTAACATTGAGGTCTTTTAAAATTTTAAAAAGCCTTTCAGGATTCGGTTTTTCAGGAAAATAAACAGGTAAACCAAGAATATTTTTAATAAAGTTAACTATTTTGTTTCGGGTGCTAATAGTTGGTTCATTCCAAGTTTTTTTTCCCTCATTCCATTCGTTACTAAATATACTGATCATAAAGCTCTGGTCTTTTGATAAAATGTCGGCGATAATATTTGTTTTTATGATAGCTTTATATAACATAAAATCACTAGTTGACCCTTGTCCATCATTTGAATTAAACCCAGCAGCTCTAGCTAATATTCCAAGTCCAGATGAGCTCATCTGAGAAGCATCTAAACTTTGAGTTGGAACAACGGATAGAGATATAGAATATTTATATTCAGCATGTTTTAGGTAATAAAAAGAATAACAAACCATAAAAATTACAGATAATAAAATAATTAATTTTTCTTTCCAAAAGAATAAAACCCATTCTAAAATATCAACTTGATGAGTATCTTTATTATTTTGACTATCTTGTTTCATAATGTTAATTAATTTAAAAGTATTGAAATTTTATTGATAAACTATTTCTTATAAACTTCAAACACTTAAATAATTATGATAGTAGATATTAAATTGAGCTATACCCCAAAAAACATTGGAATTATTATGGATGGCAATAGAAGATGGGCAATGAAAAGAAATGCATCTTCAATAACTGGCCATAAAGAAGGCGCAAAGAATTTGAAAAGAATAGTAAAACATTGTGCTAAACTCTATGTAAATGAACTCACTGTTTTTGCTTTTTCCACAGAAAATTGGTTAAGACCAAAATCTGAAGTTGACACATTAATTAATCTTATATCTTGGTACATGAAATCAGAAATAGGTGATTTAAATAAAAATAATGTTGTTTTTAAAGTTATAGGAAAGAGAGAAAGTCTACCTATTCAAATATGTGAATTAATTGATCATGCTCAAAAAATTACTTCTAAAAATACTGGGTTAAAATTAAATATTGCTTTAAATTATGGTGGTAAATCAGATTTTTTAAGTGCCGTAAAAAATATTATTTATGACCTAGAAAAAGGTCTCATAACAAAAGAATTAATAAATGAAGATACAATAAAAAATCATTTATTATCAAAAGATGTTAGTGATATTGACTTATTAATTAGAACTAGTGGTGAAGCAAGAATTTCAAACTTTCTATTATGGCAACTATGTTACTCTGAGATGTATTTCACCGATGTTTTATGGCCTGATTTTAATGAAAAGGAATTAGAGAAGGCAATTAATTTTTATAGTATGCGTGATCGAAGGTTTGGGACTAGTGATAACAATAACCTTAAGACTGGCCCTTTTAATCTATGAATAAAATAACGTTTCAAAACAATTATAAAATATACTTATTTTTTACATTTTTATTTTTGTATTCTTTTAACTTATACGCACAACAAATTAGTTTAGAAAAACTTCAGAATAATATGAACTCTAATACTGCTGATTTTCTAGATAATGATCTTGATTTAAATTCAATATATACAAATAATCCTACAGGAGGACTTTATAATCAAAAAAAGTATGTTGAACAAAAATCTCTTACCAGTGAAGAAAAAAACTTAATAACAGACTTAATTTATGAGAACCATAATACTAAGACACCATTAGAACTAGATTACTCTTACCGAGCTAAAACAGACTTGAAACTTCAAGGCTATGATTTTTTTCTTATAAACTATTTAACATCCAGAAGAAACCCTGTTTTGCCTACTGGATTTATAAGTGATGACTACATTTTGGGTGCTGGAGACGATTTGACTTTAATTTTTGAAGGACGCGAAAATCGAACACTTAGAAAAAAGATAACATCTAATGGTTTGCTACATCTTGGCTTTTCAGACCCAATAAATGCTGCAGGAAGAAAATTTGGCGAAGTTAAAAAACAAATTGAAATCAATGTAAAGAACTCCCTAATTGAGACCAAAGTATTTATCAGCCTTGAGAATATTAGACCTGTAAATGTAACTGTTATAGGTGAAGTTAATCTTCCTGGTGTTCAAACATTGACTGGAATGTCATCTGTTATGGACGCTCTTATTAGCAGCGGGGGAATCAAAAGAACAGGATCATTAAGAAACATAATCTTAAATCAAAACGGTAAAACATCAAAGATTGATTTATACGATCTTCTTTTTATAAATGATTATAAAAACTTTTCTAATATTACATTAGGAAATAGGTCTACTATAATCGTTCCCCAAATTGGTAAAACAGTTGCTATAAGCGGAAACGGAGCGAAAAATGGTATTTATGAATTAGGTTCACATAACACGAAACTTTCAGACATTATAAAATTAAACGGGGGGTTCATATCTAAAAGAAAAAAAAATATTTCTTTGAAAAATTTTAATAATAACGGAAATGAGAAGATTATTGGCAATATTAATTTAGACAGAATAGTGTCAGATGGTGACATTGCTATTGTGTCATTCTCTAACAATGAAGCAATTAATCAAATTAATATAATGGGTTCTGTAGGATCTTTAACCACTTTACCTTTAGATAAAAATTTTGATATCAAAAATATTTTTGAAAATATAATAGATATTAATTCTACAGCATACAAATTTTCTTTTGTGGTTAAAAGTAACGACAAATATTCAAATAAGGTAAATTATGAAATTCATAAATTCAGTGATGTTTTTGAGAATGGTAAAAATGTTATTCTTAAGCCAATGGATGAAATTATTATCTTAGACAGAGAGGATTTAGATTTTATAACTAGCACTGAGGTTATTAAATTATTAACAAAAAATAACCTTCCATTAAATTTGAAATACAGCTGTAAAGCTCTAAAAATTTTACACAATAACATTAAAAGCCTAGGAAAAAACGGGAAAGTTAAATATAAATTCTTAGAGAACTTTGTTAATAATTATCATACAAATCAAGGCATTAACAAAGAAAACAATACTATCTTGAAAGCTAATTCTAGTGCTTTTACAAGCGATAGCTCAAGTTTAAATTACAAAAGTGGCGAAAATGGAAATATGTCACATAACAAGTGTCCGAATATATTTCTTAATGATCCTGAACTACTATCAGTATTAATAGACCGTGCTGTTATAGTAACTGGCAACATTGTTTATCCTGGAGTTCATATTGTAGAAAACAAAAATGATTTTAATGATTTAATAAAATTTGTTGGTTTTTCTGGTGGTAAAACTACTATTTCTCCTGACTATAAAACATTAGAGGTCATTAAAAGCAGAATATATTTATCCGGTGAAACCAGCTATCCTGTAGAAGTAATATTTGATGATGGATTGAAGGCGTCAAATATTTTTGCAAATAGCAATATTATAAATGAGAACACGTATCCTTTTTTTGCTGTACTTACAAGAAAACAAATCAATGGAAATAGATCTTTTATACCAATAAATCCATATAATATTATAAATAACCAAAGCGATTTTTATTTTAAGAAAAATGATGAATTAAAGTTTTTTTCTAACAATGAGATTAAACGAATTTCTTCGGGGGGAAAAAATGTTTCTGAAGAAGTATTAAGTGAAAATAATGGCAATGCAAAGACATCAAAGATACCAAAAGAGCAGGAAGCAGAATATTTAAATGATAATTTAAGTATATCAAACAATCAATTAATCTCCAATTTCAATACACTTGAAAACCCCATTTTAGAAAAAAATAGTAATATTTCAGAAAATTACAGTTTAGAAGATATTCAAAATGGTAACTATGATAATATTTCTAAAAATAATACAGAAAAAGTAGTAAATGCTGGGCACGTTTATTTTAAAAAGGAAAATAAGTATTTAAACTTAATAAAATCCCATCTAGTAAAGGTATCTGGAGGCGTAATAAATCCAGGATTTTACCCAGTAGCAGGTAAATTGAGAGCATTGTCTCTAATAAATTACTCTGGAGGTTTTCAGCCAAATGCAAATAAAAACAAAGTTGAAATAGTTAATTTAAATAGTAAATCCATTTTGGAAGGTCTTGTAACACCAGGTGGGCAAATATATGTCTCTCCGTCATTCTCTAATAAATCCCATATCAAATTAGTTGGGGCGTTTGAGAAGACTAGAGAAATAAACTTTAAAGGTGATTTGAAAATTTCTTCAATTTTAAATAATTTAAATACTCTTAATGAATTTGCATATCTATATTTTGGGACAATCAAAAGAAAAAGCACCTCTTTTTCTGGTAATAGCTATATTCCTTTTTCACCTATAAATATCATTGAAGGAAAACAAGACTTAAATTTAAAGAAGGGAGACGAGATTAAGATCTATACTAATAAAGAAATAAAAAGCCTAACTGAAGAGGTGATGGTCGATAATAGATCTTTATCACCTGATAAAAATCTATTATTAGGTAATAAAACCCCTTCACCATCAGGGTCTATAAATGATTTAGTCAGAAAACTCTTAGTAACAGTTAATGGTTCAGTTGGAAATCCAAATACTTTAATAATAGGTGGTTTATACAAAATCGATCGTGTAATAGAAATTTTTGGTGGTTTATCTAACGCAGCTGATGAAGATAACGTGATCTTAACTATCCCCGAACTAGACCCAAATGGAGATGTATATTTAATTGAAAAAAATATTTCATTAAAAGATGTATTATACAAAGATATTGTAATTATGCCTGGAACGTCAATAAGAGTTTCTAAAAAAACTAATTCTTTTAGCTTAGGATTAGTTGAAATTACAGGGGCAGTAAATCAACCAGGTTTTTATAGAATTTTGCCAGGTGACACTTTATATTCTGTAATAGAAAGAGCTGGAAACCTAACTGAAAAAGCTTATCTTGATGGATTATTTTTTTCTAGAGAAAAGGAAAAAGATAGAGAAAGAGCCTCTATTAAAAGATTGCAAAGAGAAATTGATAAAGAAATTTCTTATGCTGTAGAAGAGGCAAGTAAAGAAAATTTTTCTCCAGAGAATTTACTTGCTTTAAGAGAGTTAGCTAGAAGTGCTAATTCATTCGAGCCACAAGGAAGGGTTGTAGGAGATTTTACAAAGGATATTTTTTTGAAAAACATTAATATTACTTCAGGAGATAAAATCTTTGTTCCAACCATACCATCATCAATTACTGTTGCAGGTGAGGTGATGACACCAGGTTCAATTATGTGGTCACAAAATTCTGATATTGATTTCTATATTAATAGTGCTGCAGGCTTTACTGATCTTGCAGAAAAAAATAAGGTATTTGTAATCTCGCCCAATGGAAAAGCAGAAAGAAAAAGTGGTTTTTGGAATACATCATTACAAGTTTTACCAGGAAGCACAATTGTTGTTCCAAGGCGTATAAAATTAGCTTCAAATATTGAAAGAATTTCTGCAATTACCTCAGTAGTTTATCAAATGACTTTGACCTTAGCTGGCATTCAAAGCATTTTAGATAACTAAAATTGAGAATTTAAAGAATGAATGTTTTAATTACAGGTGGTGCCGGATATATTGGAAGCCACATGGTTTATAAACTTAAAGAAGAAGGATACAATCCTTTTGTTATAGATGATCTTTCAACAGGCAAAAGAGAATTAATTCCAGATGACATAGATTTTTTTAAGGCGTGCATTGGTTCAGGCGAGCAAATAACAAATTACTTAAAAGAAAATAAAATAGAAGCTGTAATTCATTTTGCCGCAAAAATCATAGTTCCTGAATCTATTAAAAACCCACTAAAATATTATATTGGAAATACAAATAAAACAAATTCACTTATATCTTCTTGTATAGATGCTAAAATAGAAAAATTTATATTTTCTTCAACTGCCGCGGTTTATGGAAATATTTCTTCGTCTAACTCTAAAGTTAATGAAATCAGTCCTACAAACCCAGAAAACCCTTATGGACTGTCAAAGTTATTAAGTGAACAGATATTAAGAGATATTTCAAAACTTCTAAATTTTAGATTTGTAATTTTAAGATATTTCAATGTAGCGGGTGCTGACCCTCTTTTTAGAACTGGACAAATGACAAAAAATGCAACTCATTTAATTAAAATTGCTTGTGAGGCCGCCCTAAATAAAAGAGATTTTGTAGAGGTATATGGAAATGATTTTGGAACTCCTGATGGATCAGGTGTTAGAGATTATATTCATGTTTCTGATCTTGTCGATGCCCATTTTTCAGGCCTAAAGTATTTAAATGATGGGTTTGATTCAATAACTTTAAACTGTGGGTACGGAATAGGCCACTCTGTATTTGAAGTTTTAAAAGAGGTAGAGAAAGTTTCAGGTAAGAAACTTAAGATAAAGGTTGTTGGAAGACGTGATGGTGATGTTGGATATTTAGTTTCTGATAATAAACTATTAAAAAATAAATTTCTGTGGAACGCAAATCATCAATCCTTAAATAAAATTATTTCTGATTCTTTTAATTGGGAAAAAAAAATGCATAACAAAAAAATAAAATGATTTTAGAATATTTATTATTTTATTTCCCAATCTTAATCATAAGTATCTTTTTTACTATTATCTCCAAATACCTTTTTGAAAGGCTTTCTTTTGGTAATGATATGTTAGTTGGTGTTCAAAAGATACATAGTAAAAAGTCCTCAAGATTAGGTAGTATTTCTATTTTGGCATCAATAATTATTTCCATTTTCATTTTTGTTAATGATTATAGTCAAATAATAAGAATCTTTTTCTGTATATTTCCAATTTATTTTATAGCACTTTGTGAAGATATCTTTGGAAATATTAAGATAATAACAAGATTTTTTGCATCCTTAATAAGCTCTACACTATTTATTATAATATTTAACTCGTCAGTGAGTAACTTAGATTCTTTTGTTTTAAACCAACTTCTTTCTTTATCAATTATTGCATACGGTTTTACTATTATTGGTTTGATGGCCACATCAAATGCATGGAATTTTATCGATGGAGTAAACGGTCTTTCAAGTGGAATTGCATTTTTTGTGCTTTTAACCCTTTCTAGATTAGCAAGCAATACTGAACTCAACGAGCTATCAATATTTTTAATAATTGTTTCAATATCGGTATTAGGGTTTTGGGTAGTTAATGTAGTTACAGGAAAAATTTTCCTTGGTGATTCCGGTTCTTACACATTAGGGATGTTAATAGCGTGGTCTGGAGTTGAAATATCGTCAAGAAATGAT
>MDTB01076640.1_pt1 | contig 11884 bp, 11 predicted proteins | sample 811161 | NCBI WGS metagenome assembly MDTB01 (sample SAMN05326650, study PRJNA326480) | marine metagenome | isolation source: seawater | place: Mediterranean Sea | collected 2009 | reverse complement strand
GGAGAAATTCTCACTAATCTATGTACGCCTGACTCCTTTTTCATTAAACCATATAAATAATCTCCATTAACTTTTAATGTTGATGATTTAATGCCTGCTTCTTCTCCTTTATGTTCACTAACCATTGCATATTTAAATTTCTTTTTATCAAACCATTTTAGATACATTCTGCGTAGCATATCAGCCCAATCTTGGCTTTCTGTACCACCAGCTCCCGCATGTATCTCTAAATAAATATTTAAATTATCGCTTTCTTTAGACAGAAAACAATTTATTTCGTCCTTCTTAATTTGTTTAAACAACTGATTAACTTTATCGTCACAATCCTCTAAAATTTCTTCATTTTTCTCTTGAAAAGCTAAATCATAGAGATCTTTCAAATTTTTAAACTCATGATTTGATTTTTCAAAAGATGATAAAATATTTTCGTAATTTTTTTTTTCTTTAACAATCTTTTTTACTTGAAACTTATCTTTCCAAATATTTTCATTTAAAAGTTTTTTTTCTATAGCTTGAAGTTTTGTGGAGATATCATTTTTTTCAAAGATACCCCCTTATATTGTTTAAAGTTTTTTCTACTTTAGCTAGTCTAGTCTCGAATTTTTCCATTAATAAAATTGTCTATATTTCACTAACTTATCATAACTATGAATTGAAATTAATTTGTTATTATTAAAATTGTTAATATCTTTCTGTTTTAAGGCCTCAATAATAGTATTTTTTTCTGCTAGTGAGGATTTTAAACCATTATCATAATTCAGTGAAGTTAAAAAAATACCATTTGGTATACTGAAATCTTTAAAATCTTCTTTAAAAAGAGTTTCTTTTACAAAATCTTTAAAAATTGGAAGAGCCGCTTTTGATCCAGTTTCAAATTTGCCTAAAGTTTTTGGATTATCAAATCCTATATAAACCCCTACTACTAAATTTGAAGTAAAGCCAATAAACCAGGCATCATAATTATTATTTGTTGTTCCAGTTTTTCCAGCTATAGGTACTTTTAAATCTCTTAATTTTTTACCTGTTCCTCTCTTTACAACTCCTTCTAAAATTGAAGTCATTTGATAAGCTGTCTCTTCAGTGAACACTCTTTCATTAGAATATTTAATTGAAGGAAAATTTTCAGAATCATTTAAGAATTTATCACATCCAACACACCTTTTATTTTCTAGTTTAAAAATTGTTTTTCCTCTTCTGTCTTGTATTCTTTTAATTAAAGTAGGTTCAATTTTTTTTCCACCATTAGCAAAAGAAGCATAGGCAGACGATAAGTTTAAAAGAGTAGTTTCAACTGAACCCAAAGAAACGGATAATAATTCAGGTATATCCTCATAAATTTCTAGTTTTGTCGATAAATCTAAGATTTTATCTAAACCTAAGGATTTGGCTACTCTGACTGTCATTAAATTTCTAGAAAACTCTATTCCCTTTCTTAGGGTGGTAGGTCCATAAAATTTTTTACCATAATTTTCTGGTTTCCAGTCTTTTAAACCGATACCCTGACTTTCTACAAATGGAGCGTCTAGTATTATAGAATTTGGAGAGTATCCATTTTCTAAAGCTGCTGCGTAAACAATAGGTTTGAATGCAGAGCCTGGCTGACGTTTGGCTTGGGTTACTCTATTAAATTCACTTGATTTAAAATTAAATCCTCCAACTAAAGCTTTTATATCGCCAGTGAAAGGATCAATAACAACTATTCCTCCGTTTACTTTAGGATATTGTTTTAATACCCATTTTTCACTAATTTTTTTTACAAAAATTATATCCCCGACATTAAAAGTATCATAAATGTTTTTTTTATTTTTAATAGTCCACTTAAGCGATCGGGTTTTTATGTGGCCTTTTGAATTTTTTAAAGTTTTAAAATTTATTCCATTTTCATTTATTTCTAAAATTTCAGCAAATTTCCATTTTAAAGTCGGATCTAACTTAAATTGATTTATTTTTTTTTTCCATTTTTTATCTTTAAATTTATTAGTAATTGGACCCCTCCAACCATTTCTCCTATCGTAAGCCTCGATTCCATTTCTTAAAGACTTTATTGCTTGAGTTTGATATTTAATATTTAAAGGAGTTCTTATCGAAAGTCCTTCTGAATAAAGTTTTTTAAAACCATATTTTTCCTTTATCAGTCTTCTGACTTCTTCGGTGTAAGAATTAGCTTCATTAACTATTTCTATTTTTCTTCTTTTTAAATTTATTGGAGCATTTTTATAAGTATTAAAATCTTTCTTTGAAATATATTTATTATCTTTTAAGTTCTTAAGAACTAAATCTCTTCTAAATTTAGCGATATCATAAAACTTATATGGATCGTATTTACTTGGTGCCTTGGGTAAAGCCGCTAAAAGAGCAGCTTCATTATAATTAAGATCTTTCACAGGTTTGTCAAAATACTCTAAGCTTGCTGCAGCTATACCATAAGTGCCTTGACCAAGATAAATTTGATTGAGATATAATTCTAAAATTCTCTGCTTTGAGTAAGCTCTTTCTATTCTGAATGCTAATATTGCCTCTTTAATTTTTCTTTTCATTGAAACTTCATTAGTTAATAAAAAATTTTTTGCAACTTGTTGTGTAATGGTTGATGCTCCCTCTAGTCTTTTATTTCCTGTTATGTTTTTTATATTTTTAATTAAAGCTCTTAATATACCTTTTGCATCAACACCTGGATGATTGAAAAAGTTTTTATCTTCTGCTGACAAAAAGGAATTGATTACTTTTTTAGGGATTGAGTCGAATGGTATAAAAAGTCTTTTTTCTAGAGAATATTCAGCTATCAATTTACCATTATCAGAATACACTCTGCTTGAAATAGGTGGCTGATAAGATGATAGTTTTTTGTAATCTGGCAATCCTATTGAAAAGTACCAAAGAGTGGAAAGTATAAAAAATAAACAAATAGCTGCAAATATTATTAAAAATTTTAAGGAAAAGTTTATAAATTTGAACATTTAGAATATGTAATGCTGAAAATTTGGCTTTCTTAGGGCATTATAGATTATTATGAGTGCATTTAAGTAATAAATTGTATAAAGTCTTTTTATGTCAAATTTCAAATTTACAAAATTCAAAATTTTAACAGGAATTCAATTAAAATGGAAAAAAATTTATACATTGATGCTTCGCATCCAAATGAAACTCGTATTGTTCTTAAATCAAAATATTCTATTGAAGAATATGAGTTTGAGGATAAAAACAAAGTAAACTTTAAAAATAATATCTATTTAGGCACTGTTAGTAGGGTTGAACCGTCTTTGCAGGCTGCGTTTGTTAACTTCGGAAGATTAAGACATGGATTTTTAGCATTTAATGATATCCAATCAGATTATTATCAAATTCCTTCTGAAGATAAAGAGAGAATAAGAGATGCTGAAGAAAAAATCAGAGAAAGTTTAAAAAATAAAGCTTTAGAAGAAACCAGCAATAATAAACCTTCGTCAGACCAAAATGGTAAGCTACCTGAAGACCTTTCAGAAGAAAAAAATGAGATAAAAGATGAGGAGTCAAAAAAAGATTTAAGAGAAGAGTTAAAAACATCTTACGGATTAAAAAGATACAGAATTCAGGAAGTTATCAAGCCTGGACAAGTGGTTTTAATACAAGTGATTAAAGAAGAGAGAGGTCAAAAAGGTGCCGCTCTTACTACCTTCATTTCTTTAGCAGGGAAATATATGGTCTTGATGCCCAATACTCCAAAAGGTGGTGGAATATCAAGAAAAATATTTAATTCTTCAGATAGACAAAAAATAAGAAGTATTTTAAATGATATTGAAATTCCAAAAAGTATGGGAGCAATTGTACGAACAGCTGGTGCAAACAAAACTAAAAACGAAATTGAAAAAGATTTTCAAAATACTTTAAAAACATGGGAAGAAATTAGGGATAAAGCTGTTAACTCTAATGCACCTTCTTTAGTTTACGAAGAGGGAGATATAATAAAAAGGACTCTTAGAGACACTTACGACAACGATACAAAAAATATTTATATTCACGGTAATGATGCATATCTCAAGGCAAAGAAATTCATGAAGGAATTGATGCCTAAAAATGTAAAAAACATCAAAAAATACAGGGGCAAGATTCCTCTTTTTCATGATGCTAATATTGAAGAAGAGTTAAATAATATCTTTGAACCAACTGTGAAATTAAAATCTGGAGGCTATTTAGTAATAAACCCAACAGAAGCATTAGTAGCAATTGATATTAACTCGGGACAATCTACCAAACAAATAAATATTGAAAAGACTGCGTTGAATACGAACCTTGAAGCAGCCGAGGAAATAGCAAGACAGATTAAATTAAGAGACCTTTCGGGTTTAATTGTAATTGATTTCATAGATATGATGAATTTTTACAATAGAAGAACAGTTGAAAAAAGATTAAGAGAAAATATTAGAAAAGACAGAGCCAGAACTCAAGTTGGTAGAATAAGTAATTTTGGTTTATTAGAAATGACTAGGCAGAGATTAAGAGAGGGATCTATAAGATGGGATACAATACTATCCTTAGGCTCCTTTTCTCAAAAAATTATAAAAAAAATTGAACTTTTAGCTTTTACAAATAAAGTCAAAATCATAAAAGCGCATATTCCAGAAAAAGTAAAATTATACATTGAAAATAAGTTATCTAAAGAAATCCAATATTTTGAAAAAAAATATTCTTTTATAATTAATTTTTTTGCTGACGCAAAATTAATAATACCAGAGTATAAAATTGAATTACTTAATAAATCAAAGAAAGTTATTAAAGTCATAGAAAGTATCGATAAAAGCAACGAAATAAAAGATAGTTCTATTAATGAAAGAAAATTAAATAAAACAAAAACAGCTGTAGTTAAACTAGAACAAGCTAAGACCAAAAAAACTAAGTTCTCAAAAAAGAAAGCTAAGATGCTTAGGACTCTCTGGGTTAGAAAAAAAAAGAGAGCTTAGATTAAACCTTTTTTAGGAGAACTTGGTACAGCAAAATAATTTTTTTTCATTCTTCCTGCTAAATAAGAATTTCTCCCAGCTATAACAGCATGCTTAAATGCGTTTGCCATTTTTATAGGTTTTTTAGCGTTTGCAATTGCACTGTTAATCAAGACTGCGTCACATCCCATTTCCATCGCTACTGTTGCATCTGACGCAGTTCCTATGCCTGCATCAATGATAACTGGTACTTTTGATTGTTTAATAATCATTGCAATATTAATCTTATTTTGAATTCCTAAACCTGATCCTATGGGTGAAGCCAATGGCATGATTGCAGATGCTCCACTATCCTCTAGTTTTTTAGCTAGCAATGGGTCATCAGTACAATAAACCATGACTTTAAAACCCTCCTTTACTAAAATTTCTGTCGATTTAAGCGTCTCAATCATATTAGGCAATAATGTTTTTTTATCTCCTAAGACTTCAAGCTTTACTAATTGCCATCCCCCCATCTCTCTTGCTAATCTTAAAGTTCTTAGTGCATCGTCTGAATTAAAGCAACCAGCTGTATTAGGTAGAAGAATTATTTTTTTCGGGTTGATAAAATCAGTTAACATAGGTTTTCTTTTGTCAGTTATATTAACCCTTCTAACTGCAACCGTTACCATGTCTGCACCAGACTCACGAATTGCATGAGCGGTTTCTATAAAATTTCTATATTTTCCTGTGCCTACAATTAAACGTGATTTTAATTTTCTATTGGCAATTTTAAGTATATCTTTTTTCAACTTACCCTCCGCCTATAAAATGAACAACTTCTAATTTATCCTTATCTTTCAGAAATTTTTTTCTATAATTTATTTTTTGTATAATTATTCCATTGTGTTCTATAGCTATTTTTTTATTTATTAAGTTTAACTTTTGTAACAACTGATAAATAGAAATTCTAGATTTTATTGTAATTTTTTTCCCATTTAATTGTATTTTTGCCATAATTGAGTTAACTAGATAACTTATAAATTTATAATGAAAAAAATTATAATTCTTAATGGTCCAAACCTCAACCTTTTAGGTGAACGGGAGAAAGAAAATTATGGTATTAAAACCTTAAAGGAAATTGAAACTATTTGTACAGACTTTGCTAACAAAAACGATATTGAATTAACTTTTTACCAATCTAATATTGAGGGTGAATTAGTTGAAAAGATTCAAGAGGCTAGAAAATTACAACATGGTTTGATCATTAATGCAGGAGGTTATACTCATACCTCGGTAGCGATACATGATGCACTAAAAATACTGAAAATACCAATTATTGAATTGCATATATCAAATATTTACAATAGAGAAGAATTCAGGCATAAGTCTCTTATTAGTAAAATAGCCTCAGGAGTTATATGTGGATTTGGCACTAATGGGTATGTAATGTCTTTAAATGCAATGAAAACTTTTTTAAATAAATGAAAATAGATAAAAAATTAATAAAAGAATTAGTTGATAGATTAAATGAATTTAATTTAACCGAATTAGAATATCAAGATGGACAGACAAAAATTAAAGTTTCTAAGGCATCTAAAGGAATAGAGCAAATTAAGTCCTCCTCAGTTGTTTCTCCAAACAAAGCTGTTTTAAATAAGATAGATGACATCGAAGGTACTAGAGTAAAATCTCCAATTATAGGAACCGCTTATCTTGCGCCTGAACCTGGAGCTAAAAAATTTGTTGAAGTTGGAGATAAAATTAAAAAAGGTCAAACAGTAATGATAGTTGAGGCAATGAAAACTATGAACCATGTTCCGTCAACTAGCGATGGAACTGTAAAAAAAATTCTAGTAAATGATGGACAGCCTGTAGAATTTGGTCAACCTCTAATAGTTTTAACTTAAATAAGATGTTCAAAAAAGTATTGATAGCTAATAGAGGGGAGATAGCTGTAAGAATTATAAGAGCTTGTAAAGAGTGGGGAATAGAAACCGTTGCTGTTCATTCAGATGTGGACTCAGATGCAATGCATGTAAGGTTGGCTGACGAGAGTGTTTGCATAGGATCTCACCAACCACAAAATAGTTACTTAAATATTTCCTCTATAATGTCCGCTGTCGATTTAACGGGAGCAGAGGCGATTCATCCTGGGTATGGATTTTTATCAGAGAACTCAAAATTCGCAGAAATAGTAAATAAACATGGTATAAAATTTGTTGGGCCAAGTGCAGATTTAATTTCTAAAATGGGAGATAAAATTGAAGCTAAAAGAATTGCAAAAAAATATGGTTTACCAATAATTGAGGGTTCGGAGGGTGGTGTAAAATCATTTTCAGAAGCAAAATCAATATGTAAAGAGATTGGTTATCCCGTACTTATCAAAGCTGCAGGAGGTGGAGGTGGAAAAGGAATGAAAGTTGTTGAGGAAGAAAATCAACTAGAAAACATGTTTTTAACAGCAAAAAATGAAGCAAAAAAATATTTTGGTAATGATGAACTATATATAGAAAAATATTTCAAAAATCCTAGACACATCGAAGTACAAATTATGTCAGGAAAAAATAAGACAGTTCATTTAGGGGAGAGAGACTGCTCCGTTCAAAGGAGACATCAAAAATTAATTGAAGAGACTCCAAGCCCAGTTTTAAACGATGAACAAAGAAAAGATTTATTGGAAAAAACAGTAAAGATGGTTGAACAAATTGGGTATGAGGGGGCTGGGACGGTAGAATTTATCTATGAAAATGGAAAATTCTTTTTTTTGGAAATGAATACTCGAGTTCAAGTTGAACACCCTGTTACTGAAGTACAAACTGGAATTGATATTGTAAAAGAACAGTTGTGGATTGCTTTTACTGGAGATACAGCTTTGAATCAAAGCGACATAGATCCTAGAGGTCACTCCATTGAATGTAGAATAAATGCAGAAAACCCTGCTCTAGATTTTCAGCCAAGCCCAGGAATAATAAGTGTTTGTCATCAACCTTCTGGTTTTAGAACTAGAGTAGACGGATCTATATTTCAAGGTTGTAAAATTACTCCTTACTACGACAGTTTAATTGCTAAAGTTATTTGTAAAGGTAGAAATAGATCAGAAGCAATACAAAGGACTTTAAGATCTCTGGATGAATTTGTATTAGAAGGTATTACAACAACCATTGATTTGCACAAAAAAATTTTATCTCATAAAAAATTTATTAATTCTGAGTTTGACACTAACTGGTTAGGGAAAGAAAAATTTTATTAAACAAGATTACAATTTACTAACTGTAAATCATAAATTGCATGATCAAATGGTGTAATTGAAGGATCTGATGAGAATGTCCACCCATTAAAAATAAAAACTTTTTCATCTTGATCTTCAGACAGATCTTTAACTTGTAAATAAGCAACATGATCTTCTTTGTTGCCAGATTCTATTTTTGAGCATTTCAAAACTTTGATTTGTAAAGGGCCAAATTTTTTTTCTTCACCTAATTTTAATTTTATTTGAGATGTTTTTGCAGTTATCTTATCTAATCCAATGAGCTCTATTTGATGCAATTTTTCCTTTTTTTGAATTTTGTTTTTATTTTTTAACATTTCTTTGTCATTTAAATCATTTTTTACGGTTTCCTCCTCTTCGAAACTAGGTTTTAATTTTTCCAAATTTATAAGTGGAGCACTTAAAATTTTATCTTCTGCTTGTAAAAATAAACTAGAAGTTAGCATTAGATAGATAGCTAAAAATAATAAATTATTTCCAAGTTTCATATTTTTTTAGTTTAATTTCTTTTTTAATTTTAATGGGTTTGTATGCTTCTTTTGAACCAGTTTTATTATCTTTATGTTTTTTTTGCCATTTAAATTTTTTTTCATCACCATTTGGGATCTTATCTATAGTATGATGCATCCATAAAAACCAATCAGATGTTATCTTTGTAGCCTCAATATTTTGAGAATATATTACCCATCGCTCGTCTTTTTTATTTCTATAATACTTGTTTCCAAATTCATCTTTACCGACAAATTTTCCAAAAAATAAAGTCTTTAGAAAAGTTCCGAACGTTTGTTTATTCCACCAAGTAAAAAGTATTTTAAAATTCATTTATTAAATCCACACAATCAATAAGTGTATAATTATTTATATCAGACACTCATAATATTTGCTATAAGACTCTAATTAATAGATTCCTTCAAAAATGAAAAAATTTATAGTTGAAACATATTACACTTGCACTTTTAAAACAGTTCATACTTTAGATAGCCTTAATGACCATGAACTTTCGCAAATTGATAAAAGGAATGACGGGGAAGTTAAAGTTATAGACGTAAAATTGAATAATCGAAAAACTAAGAAAATTGGAGATAAAAAGCAAGAATCTAAAAATACTAGGGAAAATAACGATCCTATTAATCCAGTAATAACTGAAAAAATTATTAGTAAAAAAGCTGAAATAAATATGAATGAACCAGTTATAAAAGTAAAAAATAATGCTAGGTTTAAAATGCCTGATAGAAGAAAAGGTTATATTCAAAAAGCGCAAATTGGTGACCACAAAGTTTACTTACACACTGGAGAATACGATGATGGTAAAATTGGGGAAATTTTCATTGATACTAACAAAGAAGGTGAATTAGTGAAAGCAATGATGAATAACTTTGCAATAGCTATATCTCTTGGCCTTCAATACGGAGTTCCTTTAGATGAATATGTTGATGCCTTTATTGATACAAAATTTGAACCTTCAGGAAAAGTAATTGGTAATGATAGAATCTTAAGCGCCTCGTCAATTCTTGATTATGTCTTTAGAGAATTAGCTATTTCGTATTTAGGAAAAGAAGAATTAGCCCATACTCCCTCTATAGCTAACAATAAAGAAATCAGCAGTGAGTCAACAAACGATAAATTTCTAAAAATCGTAAAAAATATTACTTCTAAGGGATTTGTAAGAAGTAATTATGAAGAAAAACTTGTAGATCTTTCTGATGTTAGGATAAATCTTAAATCTAAAAATTAATTTTTTTTACTCTTTATATAAATTCCTAATTCTTTAAGCTGCAATTCTTCCACCGTAGAGGGTGCTTTCATCATTAAATCCTCTGCATTTTGATTCATTGGAAAAAGAGTAATTTCTCTAATATTTTTTTCGTTAGCAAGTAGCATTACTATTCTATCTATTCCTGGAGCAATCCCTCCATGTGGGGGAGCTCCATAACTTAAGGCATTTAGCATTCCACTAAATTTTGTCTCCACCTGTCTTTTATCATAACCAGCTAAAGAAAAGAGTTTATACATTAGTTCTGGGATATGATTTCTAATAGCACCAGAGGATAATTCTATTCCATTGCAAACAATATCATATTGAAATGCTTTAATATCTAATGGATTTTTAAAATCTAATTTACGAATATCACCTTGAGGCATAGAAAAAGGATTGTGACTAAATTTAATTTTATTACTTAGTTCGTCAAGTTCGTACATTGGGTAATCAATAATCCAACAAAATGCAAACTGATCTTGATTAATTAAATTTAAATCTTGTGCTATCTTTACCCTTGCTATAGATAAAATTTTTTCGATTTCTCTTGTTTTTCCACAAGCAAAAAATATACTGTCCCCTATTTTAGCGTTACTAATTTTCATTAACTCAATTAATGATTCCTCACTGAAAAATTTTCCAACGGGTCCTTTAGCAGAAATTTTATCAGTTTTCTCTAAGGTAAAATAAGCTAGACCAGAAGCGCCCTGATCTTTAGCCCATTTATCGATATTGTCAAAAAAACTTCTTGGTTTATCTTTAGTATTTTTAGTAACAATGCATCTTACTTTAGAGCCTGCGCTAACTAATTTTTTAAAAATTTCAAATTTTACGTCTTCTCTGATAAAAATTTCTGTAATATCATTAATTATTAAAGGATTTCTTAAGTCGGGTTTATCTGTACCGTATTTCAACATTGCATCTTTAAAAGGAATGCGCGGAAAATTTAGATCAATTATTTTCTTTTTTGAAAATTTTTTGAATACATTAACCATTAGTTTTTCTACAACAGAAAAAACATCTTCTTGTTCAACAAATGACATTTCTAAATCGAGTTGATAAAATTCTCCTGGACTTCTGTCTGCTCTAGCATCCTCATCCCTAAAGCATGGTGCTATTTGAAAGTATTTATCAAATCCTGAAACCATGATTAATTGTTTAAATTGTTGAGGAGCTTGCGGTAAAGCGTAAAATTTTCCTGGATTAAGTCGACTAGGTACCAAAAAATCTCTAGCACCTTCAGGACTAGAAGATGTTAGAATAGGAGTTTGATATTCCAAAAATCCAAGTTTTAACATCTCGGACCTTATAAACGATATAACATTTGATCTTAATACAATATTTTTATGCATTTCTTCTCTTCTTAAATCTATAAATCTATATTTTAGTCTTATATCCTCGGGATAATCTTGTTCACCAAAAACTGGCATTGGAAGATCTTTTGCTTCTGATAAAATTTTCACTGACTCAATATTTATTTCAATTTTACCTGTAGGTAATTCTAAATTTTCAGTTCCGTTTTCTCTCTTAACTACTTTTCCTGAAATAGTTAAAACTGACTCAGGTCTTAATTTTTCTAAAATTGAAAAAAAATTTTTGTTATTTTCTACAACACATTGGGTCAAACCATAATGATCTCTTAAATCTACAAACAATAAATTACCATGGTCTCTTTTTCGATGAAGCCATCCTGAAATCAAGACACTTTTTCCTGAGTCTTTTTCCGTTAATTCTGAACAATTATGAGTTCTATATTTATTCATTTATTATTACTTTTTTTATTAAATTAATATTAATCCCTTTTCCAGAGGATAAAGATAATTCATCAATTTCTTTTATACATTTAAATACTTTTTCATATGAACGTTCAATATTTTTGATTATAAAATCAGACATTTTAGGGGATATTTCAATTTGTTTTTCTGAAAAATATTTGGAAATAATTACTTTTAATAAGTCGTC
>MDTB01074112.1_pt1 | contig 11884 bp, 15 predicted proteins | sample 811161 | NCBI WGS metagenome assembly MDTB01 (sample SAMN05326650, study PRJNA326480) | marine metagenome | isolation source: seawater | place: Mediterranean Sea | collected 2009 | reverse complement strand
TCTTTAAAAGATTGGCACTATGACCCTTCTGTACCATCAAACGATGCTGTGTATATAGGTAGAATAACTAACTTAGACTTTTCTTCAATTAAGTTAAAAATTAAACAAAAAGAATCTGAGAATGGGATAAAATTATATGAAGATGACTTTAAAAATGGTAAATTGATTCCATCGCAACTTAGTCCAGACTCAGTTGGTGCTGTTAAATTAGACCATATTAGGCACGGTTATAATAAATATAATAGTAGATATACACAATGGATTGATAATAGAGACGATTTACCAACAGATTTCAATACTATAAAAAATCTTTGTTCATTAAAAGATGCTACAATAGCTTGTTTTAAACAAGAACCTGGCCACACAAATCCTTGGCACTTTGACACATATCAAGGTGCAGTGGAGAGAGGAAATCTTACAGATGAAGAAAGAAAGAATGTGAAAAGATATTTGTTGTTTTTAGAAAATTGGGATTGGGGACATTTTTTACAAGTAGGTAATTCTGTTTTAACTCATTGGAAAGCTGGTGATATGTACACTTGGGATTATGGTATGTATCATCTATCATCTAATGCTGGTATTGCACCTAAGTGGACTTGTCAAATAACAGGATATCCTACAAAAGAATCATTACATAATTTATCAGAATTTGAATTTAAGCTGGGAGACGAATGAAAATATTTATCACAGGAATAACAGGTTTTGTTGGTAGTCATATGGCCGATTATATATTAAAAAATACAAATGATGAAATAATTGGATTTAAAAGGTGGATGGAAGATACAAAAAATATAGACCATTTAGAAGATAATCCGAGAGTGACAATGTATGGTGGTGATTTAGTAGATTATGCTAGTGTAGATAGGGTTATTAGATTGACTAAACCCGATAAAGTATTTCATTTTGCCGCTCAGAGTTTTCCAGAAACAAGTTTCAGACAACCAGTAATAACTTTACATACGAATGTTATAGGAACTACTCATTTGTTTGAATCTATAAAAACAAATGAATTAGACCCTGTAATAGTGAGTGTATCAACGAGTGAAGTTTACGGTAATCCGACAGAAGATGAGATACCAATAACAGAACATAATCCAATTAGAGCAGCTAATCCATATTCAATATCAAAAGTTGGACACGATTTGATGTCACAATATTATTATAATGCATATGGTATGAAGATTATAACAACACGAATGTTTAGTCACGAAGGTGCAAGAAGAGGTAAAGAGTTCGCTGTATCATCATTTGCACATCAGATAGCTAAAGGTGAAAAGAATGGTAATTGTGTAGTCAAACACGGTAATTTAGATTCAGTTAGAACATATAGTCATATAGATGATGCTATAGAAGCTTATTGGCTGTGTTCAGAGAGTGATAAATATGGTGAAGTATACAATATTGGTGGCAATGAAACTTGTAAAGTTGGTGATGCTTTAGATGTATTAATATCAAAATCTGATAAAGATTTTGTTAAAGTTTTAGATGAAAAAAGAATGAGACCAACAGATATAACTTTACAAATACCATCTACTGCTAAATTTAGAACTGATTTCGATTGGGAACCTAAAAAAACTATGGATGATATTTGGAATGATTTATTAAATTATTGGAGAGGAGAACTAAAAAATGGCTAAGAATGTTTTATTTTGGGTTGGAATAAAAAGTGAAAATCCTCATTTAAGAGAAAAACACGGAGACTTTAAATATTTAGATATTTCTAAACCTTGTTGGGAATGGTGGTGTAAGAAAAACGATGTAATATTTTTTCCATATGAAACTACTGGTAGAGAAGATACAAATGCTCATAAAGCTACTTGGCAAAGATGGTTCGATGTATTTAATCAATTAGAAGCAGCTAATATAGACTATGATAAAATAGCAGTTATAGATGGTAGTACTTTAATTAAATGGGATGCTCCTGATTTCTTTCAATACGCACCAAATGGGAAGTTATCTTGTTTCAGAAGTTTAGAAAATCTTAGATGGATTACACAAGGTGTAGATGGTTACAATGATTTCTTTAATGGTTATGATTTTAAATTAAATAAATATATTGATTGTGGGTTTCAAATATTTGACAAGGAACACAAAAACTTTCTAATTAAATTAGAAAAATTTTATGATAATCATTACGATGAGATAATGGATTTACAAAATAATAAAGTAAAAAGAGGTACAGACCAGCCAGTATACAATTACTTACTTCAAATTGAAAATGTAGATGTAGTGATGGACATTCCAGCTCCTTATATGTTAACTCATTTGACAAGATTTGATTGGTTCGGGCACAATTGGCAACTCGAAGGTGCTGACAAGACATCATTTTTTATTAAATATGGATATATTTGGAAGTATAGTGGATTCCCACAGAGAGGTCATCGAGAAGAATTAATGGACAAGACTTGGAATGGAATAAAGGATAATTACAAATGAAAAATATAGTATTTATACCTAAAGTAAAAGGTACAGACGAGAAAAGATTAAGAGAGGTCGCATATGACTTATCAGTAGAGAGTTGGAAAAGATGGTGTGAAAAAAATGATTGTCAGTTGTTTGTTATGGAAGATTTAATACACGACTATGATTATATGAAAATAACTTGGCAAAGATATTATTTGTTTGATATGTTAGATAACAACAACATAGATTATGACCAGATTCTTATGGTTGATGCTGATACAATTGTACATCCAGATTGTCCTAACTTTTTTGAAATGAGTGAACATAAATATTGTGGTGTCAATGCATTAGGTAGTATGGATTGGATATGTAGGAGTATAGAAAATTATTCTCATTTCTTTTTCAAAGATGTAGAACTACCATACTGGAAATATATAAATGGTGGATTTCATATAGTAAATAAAAAACACAAGGATATATTTAAACAGGTTATTGATTTTTATTTACAAAATAGAGATAACTTACTTCAGTTACAGAGTAACTGGCATTGTGGGACTGACCAAACACCAGTTAATTTTATATTACAGAAAAATAATGTAGATATGAAGTATTTACCTTACGAGTATAATATGCAAGATATGATGAGATTTGAGGTAATTGGACCAGATATGTTACATACAAGACATGGTTATGTTTATCACTTTAATTGTGGTGTACAACCTCATCCTAGATATTGGATGGAACAAACTTTTAAATACTTATACGGAGAATTATAATGATAGTTAAAAACAAGTACATAGTAGGAACTCACATTATGTTTTATGAGATTGAAATGGTTTCTGAACATATTCAAAGTTTATTGAATGCTATAAATACGGTAGATAATAAAGAAAATATTACGATTGATTTATTTTACAACATATCAGAATTTTTTGAAAAAATAGACAGAAGTAAAATATCAAAAGATGAATTGATAGAAAAATTTATGAATCAAGTTAAATTAGTACAAGAAACAGGTTGTAATGTTACATATAAAATTTATGAGGATAATGAAAAACCGATTACAATGGTTGATTATAGAAGGGATTTAAATTACTACGGTTGTGTTGACAATGATTATGTTATATGGGGAGAGTCGGATGCTTTATTACCTAAGGAGGCTTTTACTACATTAGAAACGGTCAAAGATTATGCTAATCAAAATGACATTCATAGATATGTTGTGACATTTGCTCTTAGAAAAATGTGGGACCAATCTTGGAAAGTTTTAGAACATAACGATTTTACTGATAAAGAATATTATGAAACAGAGTTACCTGATGGTTCACGAAATGACAAGGCATTTGATGAGCCACATAGTATCAGATACACGATGTCTGTTGATGAAATGAATGCAGTAAATGAGAAAACAGAAAATTTAGATATTCGTATATTACAACAACCACAATTCGATGGTTCAATTTTAGTGTTAAGTGGTGATTTGTTAAAAAATGGAGTCAATGTACCTAGAAGTATTTTAGGACATGCAGTTGATGACACAAGTATGATGTATAGTTGTAAACAAATAATGGGAGAATCATATGTACAATTTGTCATAAAAAATATATTAAAAGTACATAACAGAAACAATCCCAAAAAGAGAAATTATTGTTTACAGATGGATGGTGTAGGAGTATGTACACAAGAAAAAGGTCCTAATCAACGAGGTAATTGGTACGAGACAATAAAACAAATGGCTAATATAAATCTATCAACATTTGGTAAATCACAAAAGAGATTTTTTAATTATAATGATTTTAAAAAAGCAATGGAGAATAAATAATAATGAAAACAGCTTTAGTAACAGGAATTAATGGAATGGATGGTAGTCACTTAGCTGACTTACTATTAGAAAAAGGTTATAATGTTTATGGTATGGAAAGGCGTTCTTCTTCTAAAAACAGAATTAATACAGCACACTTAGAAGGAAAAATTACATTTGTTAACGGAGATTTGACAGACCAAAACTCATTAGTCAGGTGTTTAAAAGAATCTAATCCTGATGAAGTTTATAATTTGGCTTCTCAATCATTTGTTGGTGAGAGTTGGAACACGCCAGAACAGACAGGTGATGTAACAGGACTTGGAGTGTTAAGAATGTTAGAGGCTATTAGAGAGTACGGGGAAGAAGTTAAATTTTATCAAGCGTCAACATCAGAAATGTTTGGTAGGATGGTTGAAAATCCAGCAAAAGAAACAACACCATTTTATCCTCGTTCACCATATGGTGTAGCTAAATTATATGGTCATTGGATTACGAAGAATTACAGAGAGTCTTATGATATGTTTAATGTAAGTGGATTATTATTTAATCACGAATCAGAACGAAGAGGTATTGAATTTGTAACTCGTAAGATTTCAGATGGTATAGCAAGGATACAATTAGGATTACAAGATAAGATAATACTTGGTAATTTAGATGCTAAAAGAGATTGGGGATACGCTCCTGATTATTGTGAAGCTATGTGGTTGATGTTACAACAAGATACACCTGATGATTATGTTATAGCAACTGGTGAAGACCACACTATCAGAGAATTTTTAGATATTGGATTTTCTGAAATAGGTATATCTAATTGGGAAAAGTATGTTGGACAAGATGAAAGATATATGAGGCCAGCTGAAGTTGCAGTTCTTTGTGGAGATTCTACAAAGGCTAGGAAAAATTTACAATGGGAACCAAAAACTTCTTTTGAGGGGTTAGTAACAAAAATGGTTCAGAACGATATAAAACTAATAGGGAGAAAATAATGGGTTACATTTTACCAGAAATATATGAATCATTAAGTTATCAAGTAAGACAAGATTTACCAAAAATATTTGTTGAGACAGGAACCTATGTTGGTGGTATACCACTTAGGATGTTAGAACAAAATAAAACATTAAAACCTTTTGAGAAGGTATACACAATTGAACTAGGTCAAGATATAGCAAAGGTAGCGTCTAAAAGATATAAATTATTTGAAAAACATAATTGTGATACAAATCAATTTGATGTTCATAATATTGAAAAAGATAATTCGTTCAAAGAATCTCAAGAGTATTTTGACGGTAAACTTAAACTAATAAATGGTGATAGTGCAAAAGAATTAAAAAAATTGTTATCAACAATAGATGAACCTTGTTGTTTTTGGTTAGATGCACATGCTGGAGCTAGTAAGTATGCTAGAGGTGATATAGATGTTCCTCTATTAAACGAATTGGAAGCAATTAAAAATCATCATATAAAAAATCATATAATAGCTATCGATGATATTCACTCATTGGGAAAAATAGAAAAAGATTCTGAAGGTAAGATAATGTGTGATTATAGTAATATTACAAAAGAATTATTAGAAGAAAAACTGAATGATATAAATTCAGATTATTCAGTACAATACATTAAGCCATTTGGACAACTGATGTTGGTAGCAGCAGTGAATGGTACTATAGGAGGGAATGAGTGGTGGAACAAGTAAATAAAAAGAGATATTTACATATAGGGTGTGGTAGTAATATATTACCTGAACCTTTTGAAAATTTAGATATTAGAGAATTTGAGGGCGTTGACCATATCTCTCAAGCATATCCGTTGGAATTATTTGAAGATAACACTTTTGATTTAGTTTATGCTTCACATATTTTAGAACATTACAGCAGAGATGAAATTAGTAAAGTTTTACAAGAATGGACAAGAGTAACTAAAGTAGGTGGTAGAGTGAGAATTTCAGTACCTTCCTTTGAAAATGCTGTAAAGATATATCAGAAAACAAATAAGATAGAAAATGTAATAGGACCTATTTCTGGTGGCCAAACATATGATTATGAATTTCATTATTGTATATTTGATGAAAGGTCCTTAACAATGTTAATGAACAAATGTGGATTGACAGCAGTACATAGATGGTCTTATGAAAGAACAAGTCATACAGATTATTGGGATTTCTCACAAGCTATAACTTGTGGAGAGCATGTTTCATTAAATTTAGAAGGTAGAAAAAAAGATAATGAAACAACAGAATTTAAAGATTTATTTCAAACTACAAAAACTAAGATAGGATTAACAAAATGAGTGAAAGAAAATATTTACCAACATTAGCTGAACTTATAGATAGATTATCCATAATACAGCTCAAGGAAGTTTTTATATCTGAACATAAAACAGAATATGCAGAAGAAATAAAAGATATTGTACACGACATCGATATGATATTACAAGATGAGAATGTAAAGTTGAGTGGGAAAGATGTCAGAGCAATTGTAGTATTGTCACAGATGAATTTACATATTTGGCATAATGAATCAGAAGCAAGAAAAGGAATAAATGCTGGAGAAAATCTTTTACTTACTCACGGATTAAATGGTATCAGAAACACTGCTAAAAACATAATACAAGAAAATGTTGGTGGTAGAAAAGATTACAAAATTGATTGTATAGCAGATGAATTTAAAGATTGGGAGATTAGTTGGAATGAGTAAAAAGGTTCTTATCATAGGAGATAGTTGTACAGATGTTTTTGTTTATGGTGACATAAATAGAATATGTCCAGAAGCACCTGTTCCAGTTATTAAACCAACACATCAAACTGAAAATGGTGGAATGTCTAAAAATGTACAAGAAAATATTGAAGTATTAGGTTATGATACTCATATTATTACAAATAACAATGACATCAGAAAAGTTAGATATGTAGATAACAGCTCAAATCAATTAGTTATAAGAGTAGATGAACACGATTATTGTGAAAGAATTAGTAAAAAACAATTAACTAAAGTGATGGAAAGATGTTATGATGCTATAATAGTATCAGATTATTGTAAAGGATTTTTAACTGAAGAAGATATTAAATGGATTTGTGAAAATAACAATAATGTTTTTATAGATACAAAAAAGAAATTAGGTGAATGGATTTTAAAAGCTAAATTTATAAAAATAAATCATCTTGAACATTTAAAGAATTTTGAAATAATACCAAACTATCCAGAATTTAACGACAAATTGATAGTGACTCAAGGTAGTAAAGGTTGTATTTACAATGGAGAAACATTTCCTGTACAAGAAGTTTCAGTAAAAGATGTTTCAGGAGCTGGAGACACTTTTTTATCAGGATTGGTAGTTGAGTATATCAGAACAGGAGATATAAAAAAAGCAATTAATTTTGCTCAAGATTGCACAACAAAAGTAGTACAAAAATTAGGAGTATCAACAATATGATAATATATGTGGATATAGATGGTACAATTTGCCATACAACAAATGCAGACTATGAAAATTCAAAACCAAGACACGACCAAATAGATAAGATAAATAAATTATACGATGAAGGACACGAAATAGTTTATTGGACAGCTCGTGGTGGGACTACTGGTATTGATTGGAAACTTTTTACAAAAATACAGATTAACAATTGGGGCTGTAAGTATACAAGAATTGAAGAACAAAAAAAACCATCATATGATTTATTTATTGATGACTTGTCAAAAAGAATAGAGGAAATATAATGGGACACAAAATTAAACCAAAAGTATGTGAAGGTTGTAAAGTTCCGAAAGGATGGGGAGAAGAAATCATCATTGAGAACAATGAAATGTATTGTGGTAAACTTTTGATTTTCAAAAAAGGTTGTAAGTTTTCAATGCACTATCATTTAATTAAAGATGAAACTTGGTATGTAGACAAAGGTGAATTTCTTTATCGTTGGATAGATACAGATACAGCAGAAACTATTGAACAAAAATTAAAAGTAGGTGATGTAGTTAGACAAAGAGTTGGTCAACCACATCAATTAGAAGCATTAACAGATGGTGTAGTATTTGAAGTATCAACACAACACTTTGATGAGGATAGTTATAGAGTATGGAAAGGAGATAGTCAAAATGAAAGTATGGACTAATGGATGTTTTGATGTTTTACATAGAGGACACATAGAATTATTTAGATATGCTAGGTCACTTGGTGATGAATTAATTGTTGGTATAGACACAGATGAAAAAGTTAAACAGGACAAAGGTAAAAATCGACCTGTGAATAATTTACACGATAGAATGTTTATGTTACAATCAATACAATACATTGATAAAGTTATTCCGTTTGATTCTAAAACAGAACTTGAGAGAACTTTAAAATGGCTTCATCCTTCCATTATGGTAATTGGTGCTGATTGGAGAGGTAAGGAGGTAGTCGGTAAAAAATATGCTGATAGATTAGTATTCTTTGAAAGATTTGGTGACTATTCAACTACAAAAATACTGGAGAAAAAATGAAGATAATAGTTTTTCATCAACCGTTTCCAATGGGTAATTATAAGGTAAATGAAATTATAGCAAATCATTTATCTAAAAAACACGAAGTTTATTTACTTCAACAACTAAATGGTGCTACACCAGATATGGATTATGTAACTCAGATTAAAGAATTAAACCCTGATTTAATTTATTTTGAAATGTTAGATAAAGAAACTTTTGATATAGTAGAAATGTTAGATTGTGAAAAGATTTTATTACAAGCATCTAATGGTATTTTAACTAATTATGAAGATATATTTGATTACCATGGTAAATGGTATACAAAAGTTTTAACTAATTCAAAATATATGTATGATAAATTTAATAAAAAAGGTATAACAACAGAGTATTTTAAATATCTTCCCTCTGTTTTAAATGATTCAGATTTAGTTTTTGATGAAAAATACAATCACGATTCTGTATTCTTAGGTATGGGTTTTCACAGAATGAGTTCCGAAAGTTACAGAAAAGATAAAGAAATATTTTTTAATAATTTTGACGGTATTGATTTTAAAATATATGGTAATGGTTGGCCTAATTTTCCACATTGTGGGGGAGTTTTACCGGCTGACGATATAGGAAAATTGTACTACTCTGCAAAATCAGCCTTTGGATTGATTGGAGAAACACAAAGAACACATGGACAAATTAATAACAGGTATACAGAAATGGCATACGCTGAGGTACCGATAATAACACAAAATTATGAAACAATAGATTGGTTTGGGGCTGAAAATTATTTAAATTTTGTTGAATCAAGAGAAGAGGCACAACAAACAATTAACAACATATTAAATAATCCAGAAGTATATAAATCAAAATCACAAGAATTAAAAAAGTTTATTGTGAAAAAACATAACGAGTTTATAGACAAATTATCACACTTGTTAGGAGATTAGATGAAAATAGCATGGTTTACAGAAGGTAGGTTTGAGGGTAAAGTTCCAAGAAATCATCCAAATATGAGAAATGATATGGCTTGGATGCACACTTTAGATGCACATCATTACCCGATTCTTTCTTTACCTAACATACAAGAAACATATGATATAGGTATAATAACTATTCCGAAAGCAAATATCGACCATTATATGCAGATTGATATAGTTAATGAACTTAAAAGAGTCTGTAAAAAGGTCGGGACAATGCAAGAAGGACCACATTGGTACTTCCAAGATTTTAAAATGGAAGAACAAATATGGTTCTACAATATGTTAGTTGAATTTGATTTTATATGGTGTCATAATGAAATAGATAAAAAATATTATGAAGGAATAACCAACAAAACTTGTTATGTGAATCCTACACTTATGTTAGAAGACCAAATAGATTCACATATTGTTAATCCAGATGCAAGAAATGGTGTAATGATTGGTGGAAACTTTTGTAGATGGTATGGTGGATTTGATTCTTATATTGTAGCTCAAGAATTTGGAGACGATATATTTGCACCATCAATGGGTAGAAAAATAGATAGAGAAGATGAGATGGATATTTCTCATTTACCATATATGACTTGGGTTGATTGGATAAATAATCTATCACGATTTAAATATGGAGTTCATTTAATGCCTACTTGGGCTGCTGGTACATTCACATTGAATTGTGCTTATCACGGGATACCTTGTATTGGTTACAAAGGATTAGACACACAAGAACAATTACATCCATCATTGAGTGTTGATTATGGTGATTTAAATGCAGCTAAAATATTAGCTCAAAGATTAAAATCAAATACAGATTTTTATAATAAGTGTAGTAAAGAATGTAAAGATTTATATGAAAAACGTAAATTTAAAGAACAAAGTTATATTCAGATAATAAATAAAATATTAACGGAGATTAATACGAATGGGTGTTAAAGAACAAATAGAATTTTATCAGAGTAGAAATTTTCATTGGGGAGCTAGTCCTGTCCATGGATTATCAGATAAAGAAGTTTGGATTCAGCGTAAAAACAATCCAAAAATAAAACTATTTAATGCTATACAAATTCAAACTATAGAATTTTGTAATCTTAAATGTGATTTCTGTCCTAATCATTACATAGTTTGGGATAGACAAGAGAAAAAGAAAAAAAAGATACCTTACAACAGAATGTCTTTTGAAAATTATGAAAAACTTTTAATTAACTTAGCAAATTTGGGTTACGAGGGTAGAATATCACCATACTTGATGAATGAACCGTTTATGGACAATGATAGACTGGTTAGGTTTATTGAAATGACAAGACAACATTTACCAAAAGCATATATTCAAATGAACTCGAATGGTACTAACACTACCAAAGAATTTGTAGGTGACTTGATTGATGCTGGGTTGAATCGTATCCAGTTTGATGATTATTTTAATGATAAATATGCTATGAAATTATATGAGGCCATTGAACCTTTTAAAGATAATAAAACTTGTCACATCATACTTGCTTCTAATTATAATGTGAGACAAATTCCAAAAAAAGAATCAGGTGATGGTAATGCCACAATGGAACCACATTGGGGACCTAATGGTTATTGGAATAGAGGTGGGTTAGTTAATGTTAATCCAGACATACCTGTACCTCAAAAGGATTGTCATTATCCAAATTCACAGATGTTTATAAAATGGGATGGTAGTGCATTATTATGCTGTTGTGATTGGGAATATAAAGTAGTACATGGTAATGTATTTGAAACAAGTGTTGAAGAGGTTTGGACTAATGGTTCATATCAACATTATAGAGATACTTTAAAGCAAGGAAGAAGAGATTTATTACGAATGTGTAGAAAGTGTAACAAAGGATGTTACCCGAATGAGGAAGAAAGGTTAAAACAGCTAAAAAATGTATAGTTTACAGAAAACTATTATATTTATATATATACAAAATAAAAAGAGGTTATAAATGAAACCAATTAGTTTTATACAACCAAGTAGAAACAATTTAAAATACTTGAAGTGGTCTTACAATTCTATCAGAAAGAATCTTGGATATGTGCATGAAATATGTATGGCTGATGATTTTTCAGATGATGGGACTTGGGAATGGATGCAAGAGATTCAGAAAAAAGACCCAAATGTAAAAATCCACAGAAACGAAGGCCCTACAAGATTAGGACACACAATTCTATACGATACATTGATTAATGATTATGCTACAAATGATATTGTTATGATATATCACGCTGATATGTATGCTTTA
>MDTB01220402.1_pt1 | contig 11885 bp, 13 predicted proteins | sample 811161 | NCBI WGS metagenome assembly MDTB01 (sample SAMN05326650, study PRJNA326480) | marine metagenome | isolation source: seawater | place: Mediterranean Sea | collected 2009 | reverse complement strand
TGTGGTGCAATTTTGGATATTAAAGAAAGATCAAATAAGGATGGAAAAAAATATGCATTTATTACAGTTTCAGAAATTAGTTGCCAGTTCGAATTAACAATATTTAGTGAAAATTTATATAAATATCGACCCATTTTAAAAGAGGGTAATTTATTAGTATTTACAATCGATATTGTAAAAAACAATGCAGATACCCGTTTGATTATAAGGGATATCACTTCTTTAGACTCTATTTTTGTTAAAAATAGATATAAATTTAGTATCTATTCAAGTATGAATCACATAATTGAATTAAAGAACAACATTTTTGAGAGAAAACATAACAGTAATACGAATAATTTTGTGCAGCTTTTTATTTCAGTAGATCAAAAATTGATTAACTTTGATTTTAATCAATATTCAATAAAATCATTTAAAAAACTTGATGAGCTAAATAAATCAAAAATTTTAGATTATTCTCTAGAAATATCTTGAATAAATTACACTTTATAATAATAAGAAAATCAAGATAAATCTAGCACACAGAAAAAACCGGTGTTTTTATTTCTGTGGAGGTTAAACCGGGAGTTATTATGAATTTACCTGAAATCAAAATTGAAGATCTTCTAGAGTCTGGAGTTCATTTTGGACATAATGTGAGAAGATGGAATCCAAAAATGAAAGAATATATATATGGTGTTAGAAATAATATACATATCTTTGATTTAAGAATTACTTTAGACTTACTTAATTCAGCATTAGTTAAAATACATGAAACAGTTTCAAAATCTGGTAAAATACTTTTTGTTGGAACAAAAAAACAATGCACTGAAGTAGTTAAAGAGTTAGCATCAATTAACAATGATTTTTATATAAATAAAAGATGGTTAGGGGGAACTCTTACTAATTGGAAAACAATTTCAAATTCTATTAAAAGATTAGATGAAATTGAGCTATTTTTAAAAGATAATGAGTCATCTAAAAATTTATCAAAAAAAGAATTACTTGATATTTCGAGAGAAAAACAAAAACTTGATTTAAATATAGGTGGAATTAGAACTTTAAATGGAAAACCCGATCTTTTAATAGTTTTTGATATAATAAAAGATAAGATAGCAGTACGTGAAGCCACAAAACTAAATATTCCAGTAGTGGCAATTGTTGACTCAAATGCAGATCCAGAAAATATTGATTACATCATACCTGGTAATGATGACGCTCTAAGAGCAATCAGTCTTTATAAAAATTATTTTTTAGAAACTATTCAAGATGCCACTAATTTTCAAGATCAATCAAATCCTAACAAAGAAGAGATTGCTAAAGATAAATTAATAAAGGGTAAAGAATAATGAAAAATATTACTGAACTAATTAAAGAGTTAAGAGAAAAAACAGGAGCTGGTTTTCTAGACTGCAAAAAGTCTTTAGAAGAAAATAATAATGATATTGAGAAATCTGTAGAGGCTTTAAGGAAGAAAGGATTAGCTAAAGCATCAAAAAAAACTGATCGTGCAGCAAATGAAGGTGCTGTAGGGATTTATTCTAATAAAAGTATTACAGTTCTTATTAAAGTTAATAGTGAAACCGATTTTGCTGCAAAAAGTGATACATTCTTAGATTTTTTGGATAATTTAGGTAATTTTATTTTGAAAAATAATACAATTATTTCAAAAGAAGAATTCTTAAAGTTAAAATATGAAAAAGGAACTGTTCAGGATTATTTTAATTCTATGATATCTAAAATTGGAGAAAATCTAATTCTAAATGATTTATCAATAAAGGAAAATAAAGATCCTTATTATGCTTATTATATTCATAATAGTTATAGAGATAATATTGGTAAAATAATTTCATTATTAGAGTACTCAGCTAATAATCATACTGATGAAATCAAAATGCTATCTAAAAATTTATGTATGCACATAGCAGCAATGAAACCTGAGTCATTAGATATCACAGATCTTGACAAAAATATTATTTCTAAAGAAGAGAAAATTCAAAAGGAATTAATTCTTAATTCTGGAAAACCATCTAATATAGTTGATAAAATTTTAGAAGGTAAAATGAAGAAATTTTATAGTGAAGTAACTTTATTAAATCAAACCTTTATTTTAGATCAAGAAAGAACAATAAAAGAAGTAATAAAGGATTTTTCAAAATTTGAATTTCAACTAATTGCATTTGATTTAATTAGCTTATAAAATGCAAAAAAGAATTCTTTTAAAAATTTCTGGAGAATCTTTGATGGGATCCTCTAATTACGGCATTGATGTTTCAACTATAAATAAAATATCAAATGAAATTAAAAATGTTTATAAAAAAAAATATCAAATTTGCTTAATTATTGGAGGTGGAAATATTTTTAGAGGTATTAAAGGCGCTTCAGAAGGCATCGATAGATCAACTTCCGATTATATGGGTATGTTGGCTACAATAATGAATGCTCTTTCTTTACAAAGTAGTTTAGAAAAAATTAATGTACCCACACGGGTTCAATCTGCTATTACTATGTCTCAAATTGCAGAACCTTATATAAGAAGAAGAGCAATAAGACATTTAGAAAGAAATAGAATTGTAATTTTTGCAGCTGGAACTGGAAATCCTTTTTTTTCTACTGATACCGCAGCCACTCTTAGAGCATCAGAATTGGATTGTAAATTAATTATAAAGGCAACAAAAGTAAATGGTATTTATGATAAAGATCCATTAAAACATAAAGCAGCTAAACTAATAAAAAAAATATCATATAATGAAGTTATAAACCAAAATTTAAAAGTAATGGATTTAACAGCAATAAGTTTAGCAAAAGATACAAAAATACCAATATTTATAACTAACATTTTTAAAAAAAACTCGCTCATTAATGTTTTGAATCAAAAAGGATCATATAGTAGGATAAGTTAACATATGATCGATTTAGAAAATAAAATGAATTCTGCAGTTTCGCATTATGAAAAAGAATTAAATACATTAAGAACATCAAGAGCAAATCCTTCAATGCTGAATAATATATTTGTTGAAGCATATGGCTCTAAAACACCTCTAAATCAATTAGGAAATATTTCAGTTCAAGATGCAAGTACAATCACAATACAAGTTTGGGATGTATCTTTGCTAAAATCTATAGAAAGCTCAATATCAGAATCAAACCTGGGCATAAACCCTCAAACAGATGGGCAGATTATTAGGTTACCAATACCTAAATTAAGTGAAGAAAGGAGAAAAGAAATAATAAAAATAGCTTCTGAGTTTGCTGAAAATGCCAAAGTTTCAATTAGAAATATAAGAAGAGATTTTATTGAAATATCTAAAAGTGAAAAAAAGAATTCTAACCTATCAGAGGATGAATTAAAAAGAAAAATGAATGTAATTCAAAAATCAACAGATAATAATATTGATAAAATAGATAAAATTTTAGAAGAAAAAAAAATTGATATATTGAAAGTATAAGATTGAGTAATAAGTTAAACCATATTGCTCTAATACTAGATGGAAATAAAAGATGGGCAAAATTTAACGGATATTCAAAAACAATTGGTTATTCAAAAGGTTTTGAAAACATAAAAAATATTGTCAAACATTCATTAAATAATAATATCAAAAATTTGACAATATTTGCCTTATCTTCAGAAAATTATAACAGATCTAATATTAATATAATTTATGAAATAATATATGAAAATTTTTCAAACATATTTGATGAATTGGTACAAGATAATGGTGTTAAAATTAAAATTTTTGGCTCAAGAAACAACCTACCAACTAAAGTGAAAGACATTTTTGAAAATATTGAGAATATTTCATCTCAAAATAATACACTTAATTTAAATATTGCTTTTAATTATGGTTTTAAAGAAGAAATAAAAAATATTTTACAAAAAGTAAAAGAAAACAATACTGAATTTAATTTAAATAATGAAAAAGAAATTGATAAATTATTTCATATAGGATTTTTACCAGATCCTGATTTGTTAATACGAACAGGGGGATATCAGAGATTAAGTAATTTTATTATGTATAAACTAACTTATACAGAATTATTTTTTACAGAAACTCTCTGGCCAGATTTTTCAACAAATGAATATCAATCTATAATTGATAAGTATTATAAAATTAAAAGAAAATATGGCTTATAAAAATTTTTTTTTAAGATTATTCTTTTCATTTATTTTTGTTACAATATATTTATTAGTTTCCTATATTAATTTTATTCAAGTTTTCTATTTAATAGTAATTATATATTTTGGTATTATAATTGAAATTATTTTAAACTTTAAAAAATATAAAACTATACCTTTACTATATATTTTTATTTCTTTTATTTTTTTTATTTTAATAAATTTTAATGATTTAACATTTTTGAATTTTAATTTATTTATATTTACAGTTATTACTTTTGATATTTTTTCTTATATTATTGGAAAGTCATTTGGAAAAACAAAATTAATTAAAATTAGCCCAAATAAAACTTTAGAAGGTTTATTAGGAGGTTTTTTTATTTCTTTAGCATTGTCATTAACTTTTGCTTATTCTTTAAATATAAAAATAAATATCCAATTTCTTGGTTTGACTGTTTTCATTATTTTTTTCTCATTTTTAGGTGATATTATAGAGTCATATTTTAAGAGAAAAAATAATTTGAAAAACTCTAGTGAACTAATACCAGGACATGGAGGTATTTTTGATAGATTTGATAGTTTTTTATTTTCAATTATTCTATACTCAATTTTTTTAAATTTTTGAAATGAATATAAATATATTTGGTAGTACTGGTATTATAGGAAGAAAAACATTAGAATTAGTTGATCATTTTCCAAAAATAAAAGTTAATTTACTTTGTGCTAAATCAAATTCCAAATTGCTAAATAAACAAATTTATAAATATAAACCTAATTATGTTTTTTTATTTGATATAGAAAAAATAAAAGATATAAATTTAAAAGGTAGCAAGACAAAAATCCTTAATTTTAATGAATTACTTAGCTATTTAGATTCAAGTAAATCTAATCTTAGTTTATTGGCTATATCTGGTTATAAATCTTTATACTACCTAGAAAATATAATTTCTAATACTGATATTCTAGGTTTAGTAAGTAAGGAAGTAGTTGTATCAGCTGGACACATATTTAAAAAAAAGAAATATTTTAGTAAAACAAAAATATTTCCTCTAGATTCTGAACATTTTTCTCTTTTCGATTTTTTTAATAAGGTAAATGAAAATTATAAATTCAAAAGAATTTTTATTACTGCTTCAGGAGGTCCATTTTATAAAAAAAAATTTAAAACATTACAAAATGTCAAATTTTCTGAAGCTATCAATCATCCAAAGTGGAAAATGGGATATAAGAACAGCATTGATTCTGCAACTTTAGTCAATAAATGTTTAGAGTTAATTGAAGCCCACTATTTATTTGATATACCATTTGAAAAAATTAATATTTTAATTCATCCAGAAGCAATTGTTCATTCTGCAATTGAGTACGAAAATTACATAACACATTTTAATTTATTTAAAAATGATATGAAAATTCCTATTTATAATTTTTTATCTAATTCAAAATCAGTAAATAAAATTAGTTATAATAAATTTGAACTTAATTATTTTAATAAATTGAATTTTGAAGAAGTTAATAATGATGTTTTTCCAATATATAAATTTTTTAATAGTATAAGTAAAGAAATTCCTCAAAATTTAATAAAATTTAATGTAGGTAATGAATATGCTGTTAATTTATTTAAAAATAAAATTATAAAATATACAGATATTTACAAAATAATTAAAAAAGTTACTTCTTTAAATTTGTATTCTTCTGTAAACAATATTAAAGGTATAATAAATTATCATGAAGATTTGGAAAAGAAATTGCAAAATTTTAATACATTTATTAATTAGTTTATTCTTTATTTCTATTTGTACTAAATCTCTTTTTTCAAATGAACTAATTTATGAAATTCGAGGAAATAATTTTACAGATTCTGATGTAATACTTTCTCTTTTAACCAAAATACCTGACGAAGTTAATGAAGAATATACAAACGATATTATTAAAAAACTTAATCAATCAAATTTATTTTCTGACATTAATGTAATAATTGAAAAAAATAAATATATAATTAATGTAGTTGAGTTCCCAAGTATTAATAAATTATATTTTGAAGGTAATGAAAGATTAGAAGATGAAGAATTAAATACTATCGCTACTGAAATAAGATTATTAAATTTTAATAAAAATTCAATAAAACTATATATTAATGAAATAACTAATTTATATGAATCTTTTGGCTATAATAATACTCAAATAAATTATACAATACAGTTATTTAAAGAAAAAAACACTATAGATATTTATTTTAATATCATTGAAGGAGATATTACCAAAGTAAGTAATATTTTTATTAATGGTAATAAATCTTTTTTAGCACAAGAAATAAAACAAAAAATAAATTCTAAGACAAAATCAATACGAAATATTTTTGCTAACAATAATTTTAAACCTTATGTTGTTGAACAAGATAAATTTCAAATAATAAAATTTTATAAAAATAATGGTTTTTTAGATGTCAATGCTGAATATAAAGTTGAATACTTAAAATCTAATAAAGTGAATCTTTACTTTAATATTGATGAGGGAAATATTTATTCGTTATCTTCAATTAATATAGAAGACAAAGAAGATATATTAAAACCAGATGTTCTTGAAAAAATAAATTTGGAATTAGAAAAATATTTATTGAAAGAAAATAAAAGTTTTTCTATTGAAAATATCCAGAAAATTAGAGAGAGAATTACTACTATAATATTTGATAATGATATTGAATTTATTGAAATTACTACTTCTGATAAAATTGAAGGTAATAAGATATCTATTATATTTAATGTTAATTCAATATCTCCAAAATATACAAAACAGATAAATATCATAGGTAATTATAGAACTTTAGATTATGTTATAAGAAGAGAATTAGATATAGTCGAAGGAGATGCGATCTACCATGCTCAAATTGATAAAATCAAACAAAAATTAATATCTTTGAATTTATTTGAATCAGTTGAAATTAGAGAAGAAAAGCTTGAAGATAATTTAGTTAATTTAATAATTGATATTAAAGAAAAGCAAACTGGATCATTTAATGCAGGAGTTTCTGTTGGAACTTTAGACGGTTTTTCAGTTGTGACTGGACTTAGAGAAAGAAATTTTTATGGCACAGGTAGATCACTTGATGTTCTTATAAATACTTCTGAAGATAAAAATGAGTTTAAATTAATTACTACTGATAGATTATCCACACAAAATAACGCAGATCTTAGTTATAAAATTAATTATAAACAGCAAGATCTTTCTAAATCAAGTTCTTACAAACTAGATACCTTTACAACTGGTATTGGAATTGGATATTTATTAAATGAAAATTTATTTCATAAAATTGATTTTGAATATGTTTTAAAAGATTATAAAATTACTAATCGATCTTCTGCATCTAATTCTATTCTAAACTCATCGGGCGGTAATATGAGTTATCTTCTTAAAAATAACTTCAAATATTCAACTTTAAACCCTGGCTTTATATCAAAAAAAGGACGCTTTCTTAATTTTAATAATACAATAGAAACGCCTACAAGTTCAAGTAATGGATTTGTTAGAAATATCATTACTTTAAAACAATATTATAATATGAAGAATAATATTTTCTCAATACAATCAAAAATAGGAAATATTTTTTCATTAAATAATAATGATATTTTAACTGACGATAAATTTGCCCTCGGTGGCAGATGGTTAAGAGGCTTTGATAATTATGGAGCTGGACCTCGAAATTCTAGAACTTCTTATGTTGGAGGTAATAATATTGCTGTTACAAAATTTGACTATTCATATGAAATTACCAATAACTCTAATTTTCCTATATTTTTAAACTTGTTTAATGACTACGGTTTAATCTGGGATAATAAAACTAAGCCTACTAATACTGACAATAATTTAAGATCCTCTGCTGGATTTGGAATAAAATATTACTCACCAATAGGCCCAATTGGATTTACATGGGGTTTCCCTATTATAGATGAGGAATATGATATTAAAAGAATGTTTTTATTTTCCATAGGAAATATAGATTGAAGTTAATTTATATTATAATCTTTTTTTTTATAAATATCATAACCTCCATCACTTTTTCTCAAACAATTGCTATTGTGAATGTTCAATCTTTGATCGATAATAATATAATTTATAAAAAAACTTTAAAAGATATTGAATCAAATCAGCAAAAATATCTAAAAGATTTTGATACTAAGGAAAATGAATTAAAAACAAAACTTCAGGATATACAAGAAGCTAAATTAATTTTAAGTGATGAAGAAGTTAATTTTCAAATAGAAAATTACAATAATGAATTATTAAAATTCACTACTTTAATTGAAGAATTTAATTTGCATTACCAAAATCAAATTATCAACATTAAAGAAGTTATTTTAAAAGAAATATTAAAATTATTAGAAAAACATGCTATTGAAAATAGAATTGATATAATATTAGATTCAACTACATATTTGATAGCATCAAATTCATTAGATATAACTAACAGTATAAATGAAGAATTAGAAAAATTAAATTTAAATTTGGAATATAAGGATTTTGAAAAAAATTAAATATATAGATATCAAAGAAATTTTAGAAAAAAATTCTTTGGAAGTAAAGTCAGAAGTTTCTGCAAATGAAATATTTCTAAGCTTAAAAACTATTTTAAATTCATCTGGTGAAGATTTATCTTTTTTTTCAAATATTAAATATCTAAATGATTTAAAAAAAATTAAAGCAAAAGCTTGCTTAATAGAGGAAAAATACATTAAATATCTTCCTAATAATTGTAATCCAATTATAGTTGAGGATCCTTATTTAGCCTTGGCTTTTGTAAGTAATTTATTTAATCCTGAAACTTTTATATCAAATGGAATTATTTCAAGCTATTCCTCTATTGATTCTAACAGCAAAATTGAAAAAAATGTTCAAATTAATCAATTTACAATGGTATCCAATAATACTGAAATTAAAGAAGGTTCTTATATTGGCTCAAATACAAATATTGGTCCAAATGTTATTATAAATAAAAATGTTGTTGTTCATGATAACGTCTCTATTTCAAATGCAATAATAATGGAAAATAGTATAATTAAATCTGGTGCAAGAATTGGTGGTACTGGCTTTGGATTTGAAATAAAAACTAAACAGAAAATTAAACATAGTGGCAATGTGTTAATTGGAAAAAATTCTTCCATTGGATCTAATACTACTATTGATAGAGCAGTTTTTGATTCAACATCTATAGGTGAATTTTCTAATATAGATAATTTAGTGCAAATAGCACATAATGTTCATATTGGAGATTTTGCAATAATTGCTGCTCAAGTTGGTATTGCTGGAAGTACAAAAATTGGCAAATATGTTAAAATTGGAGGACAAGCAGGTATATCAGGTCATTTAGTAATAGGTGATTATGTTACAATAGCTGCTAAAAGTGGTGTAACAAAAAATATACCTAACAATGCCATAATTGCTGGTTTTCCTGCAAAGGATTTGAAGTTGTGGAAAAAAGAAATAATAAAAAATAGTTTAAGAAAATGAAATTAAATACTGAAGAGATTAAAAAATTAATACCTCATAGAGACCCATTTTTATTCGTTGATACCTGTGAAATAATTATACCAGGTGAACATGGCAAATCTGAAAAGTTATTTTCCGAAAATGAATATTTTTTTAAAGGACATTTTCCTAATAATCCAATTGTCCCTGGAGTAATTATTATTGAAGCTATGGCTCAAACCGCTGGTATAGTCGTGTCATACAAACTCAAAGAATTTATGGACAAGTCAGTTTTATTTATGAGTGTAAATAAAGCAAAATTTAGAAAACCTATTCGACCAAATGAAAAAGTGTCATTTGAAGTAAAATTTATTAACAGTGTTAGAGATGTTTATAAATTTGAAGGAGCTTGCTATAAAGGAGATATAAAAGTTAGTGAGACTGAGTTTTCTGCTATGATTAGATACAAGTAATAATCAGAAATATATTATTTATTTGAAGTTACATTTTCATAATTTATTAATGTTATATATATGATACATCATTCAGCTGTCATTTCAAAAAATGCAGAAATTCATGAAACAACGCATGTTGGTCCTTTCTGTGTCATTGGGGATGGGGTTAAAATTGGAGCGAATAATAATTTAATTTCTCATGTTTCTATTGTTGGAGATACAACTATAGAAAATAACAACAATTTTTATCCATTTTGTTCTATTGGTTCTGAACCTCAAGATTTAAAATATAATAAAGAAAAATCTTGTCTTAAAATTGGCAGTAATAATAAATTTAGAGAAAATGTTACAGTCAATCCAGGGACATCTGGGGGAGGCTTGAATACAATAATAGCCAACAATTGTTTGTTTATGGTAGGTTCGCACATAGCTCATGATTGTAAAATTCAATCAAATGTTATTTTAGCAAATAATGCCACTCTCGCTGGACATGTAGAAATTGATCATAATGCAATTTTAGGTGGTAATTCAGCAATCCATCAATTTGTCAGAATAGGAAAATATGCAATGATAGGTGGTATGAGTGGTGTTGAAAAAGATATAATTCCCTATGGTTTATACACTGGAATAAGAGTAAATCTAAAAAGCTTAAATCTTATTGGTCTAAAAAGAAAAGGAATAAAGTCTAATTCAATTAATGAGATTAAAAATCTTGTGAATGTAATTTTTGATAAAAATGATACAATCGAAAATAATTTGAAAAAAAATATTGTTGCAAACTCTGAAATTCTAGAAATTAAGGAGGTAATTGAATTTATAAATTCAAAATCAAAAAGAGGTATTGCTATTTTTGAAAATGACTAAAATAGGAATAATCGCTGGGGATGGCAATTTACCTCTTTATATTGGCAATTCGCTATTAAATAAGAATTATGAAGTAACTTTTTTATCATTAAATAAAAAAAACAATAAATTCTATGTTAATCATAATGTTGTAGACATTGACATTATATCAATAAAAAAAATTTTCAAAGTTTTAGATTCAAATAAAATAAAACACATTATTTTTGCAGGAAGTATAAAAAGACCTGGTATTAAAGATTTAGGATTTGATTTGCCAACTTTATTACTTGCTAAAAATCTTTTATTAGAAAAAAAGGGAGATAATAATCTCTTAATGAGCTTAAAAAAATATTTTGAAACGAAAGGATATAATTTTTTTAATTGGACCAAATATTGTAAGGAATTGTTTTCAACTGAAATAAATTTGACAAATATAAAACCTTCTAAAAATGCAATACTAAATTTAAAAAAAGCTAAATCAATATATCAGATTTATAAGAAATTAGATGTTGGTCAAGCAATGATAATTCAAAATCAATTAGTCTTAGGATTAGAGGCAATAGAGGGAACAGATGAATTATTAAAAAGATGTAAAGAATATAAAAGAAAAGAGGATAATGGTGTGCTATTTAAATTTTCAAAACAAAATCAAAGTAATCTAATTGATATTCCTTTAATTGGTTTTGATACAATCAAAAATTTAAATAGATATAACTATGAAGGGGTATATTTGCAAAAAAATAAATGCTTAATTCTAGATAAGAAAAAAATTATTGATTATGCTAATCAAAATAATTTATTTATCTCATCAGTTGATCTAAATTGAAAAAATTAAAAATTTTTGTTTGTTGTACAGAGCAATCTGGTGAAAATATTTGTGCAAACATTTTATCAAGAATGAATAATGATAAATTCCAATTTGATGGTGTTTGTGGAAAGCAATCCGAAAAATATATTTCTAATAAAATTTATGATTTATCAGAATTTAAATCTATAGGTCTCTTTGAAATTTTACTTTCAATTACAAAATA
>MDTB01122665.1_pt1 | contig 11885 bp, 17 predicted proteins | sample 811161 | NCBI WGS metagenome assembly MDTB01 (sample SAMN05326650, study PRJNA326480) | marine metagenome | isolation source: seawater | place: Mediterranean Sea | collected 2009 | reverse complement strand
TTCTATCGCCACGATACGGGTCATACTGCGCTTGGCTTTCTGTTTCGGCGCGTTGAACCAAGCTCGTAAAATATGGTTCCAGATACTCGGGAACATTACTTACATAAGAAGTTGTGGTTGACTGACCGCCACCTCGTTTACCCATCTTTTAGCTCCTTCTTGTAGCAAATGTGGTCAGGCTCCCATCCAAGCTCACCCAACCATTTACCCCAAGCTCTCCTTCCATATGCCTCAAAGTGACTGCATCCATTTTCTAATGCATAGTCCATGAGGACTTTATCTACTTTCGGCAACCACTCCTTCATCCGGGTGCCGCCCATGAAATCCATCGCCATGCCTTTCCGTTTAGGAAAGTCTAGGAACCTAGTTGTGAAAGAGGCAATAACCTCTTCTTCTTCCATCACAACCCACAAGCCATAATAACCCATTTTTATGCCTAAATATACATCCTGTATGCCAAGCATTTTATCTGCCGTCTGCACCGCAGGCGTCAAACTTTCTATACATTTAGGCCACATGAAGTCTACGGCTTCCTGCGGAACAATCGTCACAATCATGCAGGTAACATTCTCTCCGGGCTTACCTGCTCTGGCTGCTCAGAATCGCCTGTACGAAGTTTGCGGACACGGTCCATCATTTCGTACAATCTTTTGGACCCAGCGTCAGAAGAACCATTCCCCAAACCGCTAACAACATCGGCGGGGACAATAAACTCCCCATCACTTAGGACCACATCTTGCTCGCCCTCCAAAGAAGCGGGAATCATGTCGTCCATACCATCGCCCGCACCGTTTACTTTGCCCTCTGTGCGTTGCGCGTTATCATCAAACTCCCCAGTGCGGACGCGTACAACCAAGTCCTCTAGGCTGTCCTCTCCGTAACGCTCAACAAAGCGTCCCAAAGCAATCTCTGGTTGATTTGATTTACCCTTGATGGCGTCTACCGCCATAATGATAATGTCCTTATCATTGGGCGCTACCCCACCTTCTCTTTTATTAATTACACCGCGCCCTATTAAGACATCTTTCATAGTTGTTTCACCGTCACCGCTCAAGTCTGGGAAGCCGCCGCCCTTGAGGGACATGAGACCGCCCTCATTAAAGTACACAAACTCCTGACCAGTCGAGGACACCTGCCCCGGATAGCGCGCCTCCACTGTAAATGGCTCCGTGGGAGTAAAATCATAATCCTCTTTTTCCTCTTCCTCAGGCAGGGGAGGTAAGCGCATAGATTCAGCAAACAGGGAGCCAGTTATGGCCTGTGGGTCAATAGTTATATTACTAAGCGCAGCTTGCGCTGGAGGCACTGGAGGCAAATTTTGAGCCATATTGAGAGTATCAATACGTGGCCCTGGAAGGCCCTTATCAAATTGCATTTGCGCTGCGGTTTCCAAGCGTGGTGGCGTTACTGCATCAAGGTTACTAATTGCATCGGCCCCCTTAGCTGCTGCATCAGTTGTCGTTGCCGTATCAACCCCCGTCTTAACAGCCTCCTCAGTCCCCGGGGAAAAAATACTCCCTAAGGCTTTACCGCCAAAGTAAGCTGTTAGGCCAGAAGCAATGCCTTCCTCTAAATCTCCAGTTTCAATGAAGGAGCCAATTCCTGTCCCAATGGCACCAGCACCCAACGCGCTTAATCCAGTAATACCAGCAGCAGTAGCCAAGCTGGGGGCAGCCAATCCTAGAAGCAGTGGTAAAGCCATCAAAAAGCCTCGTATTCAGTTTTTGCATCGAAGGAAGGGCAAGCCTTCCCATCATCTAAATCTCTATGACCAACAATCTGGGCATCAGGGTAATTAACTAGCAAGCCTTCCAATAAAATCTCCAAAGATTCTTTCTGCTTTGCTGTTCTTGTATCCTTGGGATTACCATTCTTGTCAGCGCCGCCGACATAGCAAACTCCAATAGATGAAGTATTATAACCCCTAGCGTGCGCCCCGGCTACCTCCTCACTGCGCCCTTCAGCGATTTTGCCGTCAAGCTCAATAACATAGTGATAGCCAATATCAGACCAACCGCGCTCCTCCATGTGCCATCTTTTAATTTCATCCGTGCTTACATTCCTGCCCTCAGGAGTGTCGGCGCAGTGAACAACAATAAATTTAATATTACGACTATTCCCCATGTTCAATATGCTTGTATCCGTCTGAGTATTCCTCTGATAGCTTACTCATGGGAAGCCAAGTCCTTTCAAAAATTCTTCCATCTTTAATTTTAATGTCATAAGCACCGTAGCTCCACCCAGTGAGGCTATGTTTGGCATAACTTTCAATATGCCCCTCAGGTAAAGCACAACCTAAGTTTACCACAGTAACACTTTTTGCGCCTAGCTTTGGAAAAGTTTTATCTAACCTTTTATGAGTGTGACCAAAAACAATGTCGTGTAGGCTGTCTCGCGCTATTTGATTTTCACAATGCATACCGCCGTAGGGTTTGCCCATAGTATTAAGGGGAACGTGCGTGAAAGCTACGTCCCCCTCAAAATGCAACTCCCCAAATGGTGAGTACGTCCATCCATACATGTTTAGATTTTGATATAATATATTGTCTAGTATATGGACCACCTCAGGGTTTCTATTTGTAAAACTCCAAATCCTATCTTCATGATTACCTAAGACGACATGCTTGTCCACTTTCTTCCCGCCCAGTCCGTCATGGAAGGCTGACAGAGCGTCGCTAAATGATAGCATATCATCATCAAAACTTGGCTTCTCTCTACCTTTGAGGGTGTCGTTTGCGTCATGCTTGCTCAGAGAGTCGAGTGACGCGAAGTCTCCAATTTGTATTACCTTGTCTATTTCGTTTTCTTTTACATATCTACCCAAAGCATAAAAGCGACTCTTATCTGGGATGTGCGGGCTGTCGTGTGCATCACCGATAGCAAGAATACGCTTATTAATTTTGAATGGGTCTGAGCGCTGAATGATTGTAAGGCGCGGCCTCACGGTAACTATAGGCGGTGAATCTCCAACTTCTATTTTTACCGCTTCTTGATACTCTCTGCCGAACTTCTCCCCGTCTAAATAGCCCCTGTCCCTAGCAGCATCAATTCGACTCTGCATGGTGGTTCTTGGGATACCAGCGGCGCGGGCGGCCTTACTAACACTGGAGCCACTTTGAACATATAAATTAGCAATATTCTTTAATGAATCTTCACTATGACCATGGGCCATTCTATGCTCCCTCTAAAAAAACCGGAACATAAATATAACATTATTTGTTGCAGTTTTACTATATGTCTCAGTTGGTCACTTTATACTACTTGGCGACGCCACGATACTTCTCGTATGTGCGTAATCCGCCAAGCCCCAACATCCCGAGCAACACCGTCATCAGGCTGTCCATATCAAATGTCGGCAAGTCAGGCATATCGGCACCGAACATGGCAGCAAAAAAGATAACCAAAGGAGCGCCAACAAAATGCCAGGCCATGGCAACTCCGCAAACCCAACCAACAAAGGGACGCCACCCAGCAACAAATACATTGCGAGACGCCGCTTCTTGTTTGTTTACTTCTATCTGTCCCTTGGCTAACTCTTGCGCGTGACGTTCAGCCATTGTAGCCAAGTCATGTGCCAGCTTTGCCTTCTGGTCTTTGTCTTCAATAAATTTATCGAGCAGCCCAGTAACCGGGCCAATCAGTGCGTTTAACATGATGTCTCCAAAAGTTCTATGTAACTATTTTAATGGTCCCTGAATCGTTATACAGAGCGCCAGTCTCCAAACCTGTCGGGCTGGTGGGAAGCTCTGTAAGAGTTATCTTAGTACCCCTAATTTCCCCAGGCGTTCTTTCTTGCAAAATAAAAGCCTCAAGCGCCCTTATAAGGTCACTCATGTAAATTTGATTAATTTGAGATGGCGGACTAGGCAATCTCGGCGCGGCTATTTCTCTGCTAGACACTATCGTCTCCCGTCAGTTCTGATGTCAGCCCTAGGCGTACCCAATCGCCAACGTGTGTCGGAGGCATTAGACTCAAATCTAAATTTAAAAGAGCGCCCCCTTACTCTCATGTGAAGTTGATTTGTAAACTCCTCAACTGGAGAGCTAACAGTTCTTGAAACTGTTCCGTCATCAGTATCATCTACACCACTACCCGGAAAGTCTCGTGCCTTAATTGTTACGGTTCCTTGAGGGCTGGAGTTCTCCGTAGAGCCTTTAAATGAAAGGTCCGGTATGATGCGCCTAATAAAAGAAAATCTATCACCGTCATTCAAATCTATGCTGCCACTCTCAATGAATGATGACATCGCAGATGTGTCATCATTGTAGCCAGACTCATGACGGAATATGTAGTTCTGCCCGGCTGCCAACGGGAATGATGTAACACCACGGTCAATCCATGCAGTTCTTTCCATAGTGCCAAAATACCAGATATTTTCTTTGTAATTGAATATTACATATCTGTCGTTTTCTTGAGAACTGGCACTTGGATAAAACCAAATTGCCTCGCTGTACTCACTATTAATTCCTCCTACGACCTTCTCTCTCTGCTCTGCGTTAAAATCTAAGAATACCTTGTCTTTTACTGTGCAGGGCAACTGAGATGTTTGACCATTATAAATGTAGAAATTATCAATACCCATCCAGTAGGCATTTTCTTCTGAAGCGCAGGCAGCGTTGGGACTGGCAATCGTAACACCTGAAGCAATTTGCTCAATACCAAAAGTAAACGGCGGACCTACAAACCTCATTGAATGAAGAGATATATCTGTCCACACCAATATTTCGCGCTTTGTCTCTAGGGCTTGCATAATTTTAGAGCCTGTACCCAAGCGCAAAGAGCCAGCGGTATTGTCTGCGGCTGGGTTCCAATCGACAACGCTCTCTTGGTCTGAGAACCTAATGAGAAGCGGGTCTTGAGTTGTTGTACCCAGTGTGTTCGCGCCGAAAGCAATAACGTGTCGGTCTGTATCAGAAACCATAACTTGCTTTGCAACTACGGGTACATTATCAGCACCACTTAGTGATGTCGCATTAACGGCAGAATTACCCAAGCCATTGCTTCTGTCCCAATAATATATACCGCCATCCCGTGGATTAATAACCAAGTCCTCCCCAAAATTATCATGGCTCCAAAGCCGAAGCTCATTTTCAGATGATACGCCAATAGGTATGCCCCAGCCTGTGGTCGAATCAGTCACCGTGGAGCCATCAGAATGTGTGGCAGCAGTGGTTCCGAACGACCCTCTCAGGCAGCCAGTTAAATCATTTGTGCTTATGGCTGTATAAATAATTACTTCTGAATCTATGACAACTGAGCCACTGGTTGGGAAGCCTGATGCACTGGTAAGTGTTATCGTAGTGTCAGTCGCGGAAAGTTGCCCACCTTCGTTCAAAGTAGTTGAGGCCGCAGAAGTTTCTTGACCACCCCAAACACCAGCCCCGAAACCAGTACCAGACACAGAGGTATCAAGGCCAATGCTAAGTTGATATACACCAACAGTAGAGCCACCACCGCCGTTAGACACGGTGCTTGTGGCGGCATTTGCAACAACAATTTCATATGCATTGCCTGATACAATTTTTGTTATTTGATGCTCTGTGTTGATATCACTTGCTGAAACCCCTCCAACGGCAGAGGCCCCAGTAAAACTAACAAAGTCCCCGAGTACCGCGCCATGTGTAGTATCATTAACCTGAACAGTGGTGGAACCGCTCGTTGTATTAAAGGTTGGGTCGCCAGCAGATGTTGTTGAACGAACAGGGGTTATATTGTTAAAGGTTTGCCCCTCTTCAATATAATACTTGTTGCTAGTCCCCAAGCCAAGAAATTTAGAACCGTCCAGTGCAACCCAATCATGAAGACCACGGGCGGTGCCGTCATAAGTGTTAGGGGAGTACTTCTCCCAACCGCCCATTTTTTCAGCATAACCCAGCCGAAAGCGCACTTTATCACAATCAGTAAACCCACTCCCCTCACTAAGTGAAGTTACGTCTTGATTTATCCCAGGCGCAAATTTAAGTTTTTGCAGCGGCATGTTATCTCCATCTTGGACCCTCAAACCAAGATACCAAACTATAGCGCTTTCCGCTAGTTACCGGGGTTACTCTATGCCTCAAATATGAAGGGAACACTATCACCGTCCCCTTTGCCTTAACCTTCTCTAGGTCCCAGTCTTCAGGCGGCGTCTGAAACCCAAAATCACCACCTGCGTATGAGCGAGGGTCGGACAGCTGGACGGTCATAGATAGCTTTCTCTGGTAAACTGACTCCTGATTAAGCCAGTCTATGTCCTCGTGCCAATCATAATGACCTTCGTAGCTTGCATCATACTCTGTGAACTGAACATCGCAGGCCTTCTCGACATCAAAAGAGAACGCCGTTCTGTTGGCGTCTAATATGTAATCATAGAGAAGGTCTACCAAACCCTTGTTAGATGACGCCCACCTTATCTTTGAGGACCTTGCCTGCTCGGACCCATTAAATGTCGTGCCGTCAAGAACATCCAGATTTCTGCAATCTCTTATGATGTTATCGCAGTCACGGGGGTCAATGGCTTCTGGGTAAATCCTCCAATTAAAACCCACTATATAACCTCGTCTATTTCGTACTCATTGTTTTGAAACTCGGGGGCCACGTTCTCAGAGAACCATTGACTGTATGACTTAATAGGACCAGCCCCACCCGCTATGGTCATCTCCCAAATTTTCTTGGGTATTTCTTCTGTTTCATTTACAGTTGTTGAGTATGGGCATTCCTCATCCGAGCCAGAAAAGACCACAGTTACAACAAGCGCCACAGACTCTGTCTCTTCAGTCCACCAAGCGCTACCCTCTATTAATCGCTCTACACTCATTAGTTAACCCTAACCCAAAGCGAAGACTTAGCAACATATATAGTGTTGTTGGTGTTTTTATCTTTGAATGTATTGGTTTGTCTATTGGCTCTTGCCGCGCCCATATTCCTCCAGTTCCCACTGTTACCAACCGTGGTCAAGTTATTCTGAAAGTTGGGGTTACCTGTTTGATTATTGCTGCCAGACTGTATTGTTGCATCAAGGCCGCTTTCATTACTATTCGGATTATATCTTAGGTTGGTGGCTGCTACTGTTGCACCTATTGAGATGGTGGAATTGCTGGTGTAAAAAGCAGTAACATAGGAGCCAACAGCACCATAGCTCGTGTTTGGGTTACCAGCGGGTCCTGTCGGCCCTGTAGGTCCAGTGGGGCCTGTCGGACCTGTGGGTCCGGTGGGTCCATTTGGTCCAGTAGGCCCAGTAGGTCCGGTGGGGCCTTGAAGGGCTGCGTTTGTTATCGTGGCTTTCTTAATATTGTTGCTATCACTAGCGTCAGCAAAGAAGACAAAATCACTTCCGGTCACATCTGTTGTTGTTGAGGCTAGTGTAGCATCAATATTTGTAGGGTCGTTTGGCTTGAACTCACGTACTTTAGCAGATGCCCCAGCGCCGTCAGCAAAAATAAAAGCGTTCTTACCATCTGGTATGGCTACGTTACCGCCACTCCCTTGAGTAAACGTAATTTGATAACCGCTGTCATTGACAACGTAATACACTTTCTCAACAGTGTTTGGGTCAATAGTAATAGTGTGATTCTCTGTGGCGGCGCTTATCACAAGCATTTTGCGGGTTGCATTGGTTAGGGTCCCGTCTGTGGAAGTTAAATTAGATGTCGCCCCAGAAACACTAAAAGTCACTACACCGCTGAGAGCAGCATCAACAATATCAAAGTTGGTGTTGGTGGTGGTACCCCACGTACCAGCCTGCTCACCCGTACCGATTTTTTCTATTTTGTTATTGTCTGTATAACTACTAGGCATTTGCTTTCCTTAATAGCATTGGCAGAGCCAAACTGCTACCGCTGCTTTTTTCTGCTCGTACAAAAGAGCCTCCTGAAAATCAGGATTATAATACAATAACAATACCCCAGTTGCCAATACTGCAACAAATCCCATTACGCCGCTACATCTGTCCACGTTGTGCTTCCTTCAGTTATATCTGTCCACGTTTCTGCCGCGCCTTCATTGATGTCTGTAAAGACGTTTACTCCAGATTGTTTTTCATCATTCCAAATCAAAACTCCCCCGACTTCCCCTATAGCTACAACTCCATTCGGAGAAACTGGAATCAAGACATCACCTATGGAGCCAGATGAGGAGACCCCAGTGACACTTGCTACAGCAAAAATACCCACGCTCGCCGTGCCTATTGCGCTGGTTCCTGAGACCCCCTGCGCCGAGACACCAACCCCGGAACCCTCTATTATAGAAACGCTCCCAAGGGCTGAAGTGGCGCTAACATTTGTTAGTGAGACACTTACCCCCGCGCCCTCCACAAGGGTAACTGAACCAGTCTCACCAGTCGCAAAGAGGCCAGTCAATTCAATTCCGACACCTGCCCCCACAGAAACTGAACCCAGGCTAGAGGTTGCTGGCACACCAATAACAGCAAATCCAATGCCAGTTGCAACGGCAGTTGTCCCCAGGGCTGAGGTAGCGGAGACACCACTCGCCCCGACTATGGCATTAGGATTTATTCCTAAGGCTGAAAAGGGTGCTTGGGAGTATGTAACATCAGAGTAGGCCATAATTTTATTATATCATCTTAACTTCGGCCCCGCAGCCCAGCACACCAAACTATACCTTACACCTTTTGTTACGGGTGTTACTTGATGCCAAACCAAGGAAGGAAAAACCACTACAGAACCTCGAGGCATAAAATCCTCGCAAACAAAATCTTCTCCCAGGCTGTTCTTTAACATTAATTCGCCACCTTCGTAATCATCAGGCTCCGTCAGTTGAACAATCATACTTAGCTTTCTTTGTACGGGTTCCTGAATAACAGTATCAAAATGCCAATCGTAATATTGCCCAGAACCATAAATAGTAAACTGAGGTCGTTCGATATAATCTACATGTAAATCCCACTCACTTGACCTATTGGCGCATCGAATATAATGCTCACAGATACCAGAAACCCAGCTTACATCTTCAAAAAAAGAAACGTCTGATTTTCTTACCTCGGGCCTTACCTCTCCCCCAGCCTGCCCAGGATTGGACACCATACTCCTACCCTGTTCAATAATTTGGTCGCATATACCTCCGGGTATCTCTGACTCAAATATCCAATAAAGCGGTTCATAGTGCATTAAACACCGCCCTCAGAAAGAAATTTCTTTCTGACAGTGTCATAATATTTAGATGGGGGGATACCAAGTTTTTTACGGACATCCTCTATTGGATAAGCCAAGTACCTTTCCCAGTGTATTAAATCCCAACAATCAACAGAACTCGCCCTCAGCCTAGGCTCAACATATATGGTTCTCCAAACACCCCTCATCCTCTTGAGCCTGAAAAGTCTGCGCCGGATTATGTTTCTTGCAATTATGGCGAACAGTAGTACGCGCCAACTTTTATAGTAATTAGAATAAGCACCTACTACACAAGCCTCCCCAAGCCTCTCCTTCCCGTACCCCATTACCACATGAACTAAGTCATGAACATCTACTTGGCGCGCAAAAAAATGTTCCATAGAACTTTCAGGCTCCTGATAAAGAACAGATGATAGGCCAAAGATTTTATCTTTTTCCCCGTCGCTCACGTGTTTTAGATAATGAGCGCCCAAGGAGTTTGATGGCAGAGACTCTAGGTAGGATGTATTTGAGAGGACTTGGGAAAGAAACAAAAACCCGCCCTGCTTAATAAAAGTATCATAAGCGGCTTTAGAGGCACCACCATCGAGATAAAGCATGGCATCTCTCATATTGAAAACTGCATCCTCTCCCTTAGTTCTATCAACTTTTAATAAAGCCAATAGAGCTTTTAGGTAACTTAAACGCTCACTCGGAATATTTTTGTATTTTCTGTACATGTTATATCAACATTATCCCTCGACAACCTATAAGGTTTAAATTCCTCAAGCTCCGCGCCGTCCCTTATGACATTATTAGAAAAAACAAAATAACAGTTTTCGCTGTTTCTTTTTAGCTGGCACGTTTCGCCAGCCATTAAGTCTCTCCAATCTGTTTTCCACTCCTGATAATTGTCTGCCATACGTATTATGCAAATAAACTTCGCGTTAACAGAAAGGTCAACTCTTGTGCTATGACCTAGTAAATTATATTCAGGTCTTGTGGGAACAAATTCCCTTTGATTTCTGCCAAAAGCAAAACTTGCATTTACATCTATTATTCTCTCCTGCATATCGTAAGATACAGAAGCCTCTGGGATTTCTTGTTTAAAATAATCAACTGCAATCTTAATCTGTGCTTCAGAAAACTGACCCTCTAGCCAACGATTAGTTATTCTGATGGGTGTATCATTGCACAATGTATGGGCGGCTGCGGCCTTATATAAAATGTCAGGGTGTTCAGGATGTCTGCGAATTTTTCCCCCAGCGTGTGTTACTTTTTCCAAGGGGTGCCGCTCGTCTCTCAAATAGTAAGACGGCCTCTCCGCGCTCCGCACAGCCGAAATCATAAACTGGTCTTCACAATTATGAAATATGTGAAACGGAATATCTGTTTCGCCAAAACTTGCAGCCATTATAAATCCTCAGCATCCTCCGGTGGTTGCGACACTGGGCTTTGTGCATCATCATTGTTTTCTACGGCTGTGCCGTTGGTACCCACCAGAGTCCTTCCATCAGGAATTACGAGAGCTTTGCTTTCTGCCAGTTTTATATGCTGTTCTATTGACCTTAAAGATTGAGTTGCATTTAAACTTCCGTCTGAATGAGTTTCAGCGGGTATTAATGCGTTGTGTTCCCTCTGGTCTTTGCCAGTCCAAGCCACAAAATAGCAATTAGACTCCTCAGCAAAATCAATAATTCTATACGGGTAGCTACTCATTTCTTAACCCACCATTTATCTCTATATAATCCCTGCACATTACCATATTTATTATTTTTCTTTAACATAATGGCCTCTTCTTTTTCGGTGCGGCTCCTCACTATGGCCTTTTTATCCATCCCCCTCTTGAAGGGTATTGCTTGAACCACAGGAAAGCCAGCCTTTAAATCTTCATTCATATCAGGTTTTACAAAAAAACCCGGGAAATTTATATTTTCAGTAAACTTATCTGTATCCACTATGCCGGGTATGGCTTGGAATATATCATTGTCTCTATTCAATGGGGCTACAAAAAGAGTTGACCAGCCCGGTGGGGTTTTAATGTGCCAGTGATTCAGGGCCTTTATCGGGGGGCGCGGTAACATCGGGTGACCATTTATCTGCTCCGTGCCGTGCGCTTCAAAAGCAGGCATCCTAGATTGCGCCCATTGGAACCAAGAGCAATCATGATTTGTCTTTACAGTTACAGTGGTCTGTAGCGGGATAATCCAACCCGTGGTCAGAGTATCTAGTATTGGTGGGCATCTTTTAGCTGTCTTACCGCTAAACTCACCCTCAGTAAGTTCCATAAAGTCTTTCGTGTACTGCTTTAAGTTCTTAAACCAGTCCGGGATATAAGTCCGCGCAGGTACTGGTTCAGGTATAACACCATGCAGTTCTGGAGAGCATGTAAACTCCACCTTCGGTTGTCCCCCAAAAATCATTGTCTACTCCAATTAACAACTACAGAGCCATTACCCCCAACTGTAACAGACACAGCCTGTTGAGCAACATTTATTCTTTGCTCTTGAGTAACATTGCTGCCAGCGGAGCCTGGCGTTCCAGACCCCCCAGCGTTTCCTGAACCACCAGCCCCTCCAGGACTCGCACTGCCAGCAGAGCCAGCGTTGCCGCTTGCACCAGCATTGCCAGGATTACCGCCTGTTGCGCCCGAGCCATTATTACCATTTGCTCCAGTGTTCCCTGCTGAACCTGGATTTCCCGAGCCACCCGGATTGCCGTTATTGGGACGACCACCGCGACCACCAACACCTCCAGTAGGGGTTTGACCAGTGTTAAAGGTGCCTCCAGCACCCCCG
>MDTB01060378.1_pt1 | contig 11885 bp, 15 predicted proteins | sample 811161 | NCBI WGS metagenome assembly MDTB01 (sample SAMN05326650, study PRJNA326480) | marine metagenome | isolation source: seawater | place: Mediterranean Sea | collected 2009 | reverse complement strand
GTCCTCAGTATTTACAGTTCGAACTCCTAGTGGTGTGTGGATACTGAACTGCGTTCAGTATGTTCGCTCACGCTCACTGTTTGCTTGAATCTGATTGATTGAATAGACGGAACCTGTTTCAAGGATTCCATCTATTGTTCTTGAATCGTGTTGAACGAATGAGAACTGGAAGCAGGTGTTTGTCAATGTGTGTTGCTGGACTCTGTGCTTTTCCTTACCTGCCACGACCCTCCCTTGGGAGTCTATCACCGCGTTACCGTGTGTGTGATAGTGTTTGCAACATTGAATTGTGTGCATCGCGGACTGATGTTTGTTAGGATTTGCAACCTTTGTCCTTTTTTCAAAGATGCTATATCGCCTGTGTGTGGTGTTTGCCTGTTTGTGTTTATATATGCGGCGTTGACACTATATGGATGATAAGTGGGCCAAACGCCGCATTTCAGTCTACACACTTGCATTGTATAATCTTTTTTGGTAGTTGTCAAGAGCGAGGACACCAAAGTGTCTGCAAACAGGTCATTTGAAAGGTATTTGATGCCCCGCTCTAAAAGGAAACAAAAGTCATGTCTTTTGTTGTGTGATTATTTATTATGAGGCACTGTCCCAATGTTCCGGTTTGAGAATCACTCCAAATGGTGTGCCGCATTTTTTGTTGGCACAACGTATGCGCCATGTGACCTTGTTGGTTTTGTGTCCGTACACCCTGTACCACTGTTGCTTGTGATTCATGGGCCTCTCTATGTCCCAATTGGTACTTTCGCAATGTGGACAATGTCTCACCTTGTGGAATGAATCGGGTGTGAAGTGTGGTCGTCTTTTGGCGTATTTAGAGTGCATTGATTTTGAACATTATCACTGCCATCATTACCAAAACAACTCCAATTAGGCCCATTAGGTACCATTGGTACAATTGGATATGGTGTAAGTGGTTGTCCAAAATCTTTCGGAGACTGCTTTCAATGTTTTTGACACGCAGTTCCAATTTTTCTATGAAATATTTCTCTTTCTTGTTTGCCATTATGCTATGTTGTCCGTCAGTTCTACACGTTTCCAAGAAGATCCTGTGTACACTGCTATACATGGTTCACCCGCTGAGTCCGAACCTCCGTCCGAACAGTATGCCACATCACCTTCTTCAAGATCTGAACGTGCATTCAACTGTGAAACAGTTTGTGGTTTTAAATTAACAATTTCTTCTATCTTGACCTTGCCTGTTGCAGGATCCAATGTCAGATTTGTGCTTGTGCTAGAATTTAATTCGTCTGGTATTTGTGATGCCGCAATCTTTGAACTGCCGTTCAATCCTGCCACACCGTTTGCTGTGTCTTTGCCGTCTATGACGTTTTTGAGTTCGTCAAATGCCGCTTTGATGTCTGCTCTTGCTGATGCCGGTGAATCAGTACCGTCGTCAACATTGTTTGTGGATACGTTGCTTGATGTTGCCCATCCCATAGTGTTTCTCCTTTGTTTTTATTTATAAAATTGGTTGTCACATACAACTAATCTTATCTCTTTGTTTTGCCCGTGTACTGACGTCTACGAGCGACTAACACACCTTTTTTAACTAAAGTTGGTGCTTAAACTTGCGTAATATATTCCGCCTATAAAACTTATGGTCATTATATCAATTGCATCAGCACTTGTACTCAATGTAGATGTGCCTCCTGCAAACAACATCCTGCCGTTTGAATCTAAACTCTCAGTGAACAGTCTGTTGCCAGTACCATCCTGTGTTATTACTAGGGTTACACTCGCACCTTCTGTTTCTGTTGCAAATCCACCAAATGCCACATTGCCAGTCAGTTTTATTTGCTGTATGGCACCATCGCTTGGTTCTGGTGTTATTGTTGCACCATATGACAATGTGTGTACTGCTTCATTGTATTCTAAATTATCTATCTTTGTTTTTCCTGTGCCATTAGGAGCAATCTCTACGTTACCGTTGCTACCTTGATTGATTGTGATGGTTCCGCTGTTGTTGCCATTTGCTGTTTCCAGTTTTAAATTTTGTGCAGACGAGGCGCTTGTGGTGATTACTGCCTCATTAGATCCATTTCCAACTAAAATTTTTCCTGTTCCATTTGGAGATACTTCTATGTTTCCGTTGGTACCACCTATGATTGCAATTTGTCCTCTGTTTGAATTGTCGCTGGATATTATAATACCTCTGTTTGCTTCGCTTGAATTAATCCTTGGTACACTGCCGGTATTGGCAATATCGATACCTGCTTGATTATACAAAACAGTTTGGTCGTGTGAAAATATTGTGTGCGTCATGCCAGCACCCAAACTTCCTATTTCTGTGTGTTTTGCAGTAATACTAATTTTGCTTTCAGTACCGCCACCTGAATCTTCAGAATCGTGTGCTCTAATGGTCGGTAAATTTGTTACAGCACCACCGGATTGTCCGTCTGATTTAATTAAAAAACCATTACCTTCGAATTGTAGCGTCCCAACCGAGTCTAAATCTCCACCACTGTCCACTGACGTATTTGTAATTTTTACTAATGGTGCTACGAAACGCACTGCATTATCGTCAATGATGTTGTTGCCATTTGTGTCAAGGTCCGCTGTTAGAGGATTGTTGACACTGCCACCACCTGCACTGATACGTACAGGACCACCTGCACTGTCTGACTCCACTGTGATGTTGTCTTTAAATTCTGCAACTTCTAATCTACCCGCGGATTTGTTATAGATCAAGAAATGATTGTTGTCTATACCCGTTGTGCTTACAAAGTCAACAATGTCGTTGACTGCTGTGCTCATAGTGTTCAACTCTGGTCTTGATTCCTTTATTGAATCTGCATCATTGTCAAATTTTGTTGTATCTGGTTTATTTGTTGGCCACGCCATTATTCTTTTACCTCCGTTTGTCCAAAATTATCACTAGATAATTGTGGTAAAAATTGTATCTGAATATCCACAGTGCAATCAATTCTACGTGCCTTGCCGTATGAATCTAGATCGAAAATATTTAACACAATAGGTGAACTGCTTTTATCTATGTATACTATCGGTCGTACAGGGTCACCGCCGCTGTCATCGAGACCAGTAATATGAGGTTGCACTAAACAGTTGGTTACGGAACCAACATCTGTGTTGAAAGACAGTTGCCTTTGACCTGTTGAACCAGCAAGTGTGCTGGTGTCTATGTCACTCTGTGTTAATGTGCTGGTAGTGTTACGGAAATTAATTACTAGATCGGATATTTGTAAAAGTTCCGAACCAGCACTGTCTGAATTACCGGCAGAATCACCTACTCCTTGTTGCAACGTAAATTTGTAAAATCTTGCCTTGGGCACAGTAATATTACTTGAGTTTGGAGCGATTGTGACGCTGGTCGGACTGTCGATCTCACCTCCACTACTGTCCATTGTGTCTCCGTGTTGCATCACTATGGTCATGGGTGTTGATGTGTTGGCACGCACAATTGGTGCGTTAAAATCTATCTTGCCTGCATCAATCACACTGGTCGTGAATTCTAAATTAGATGCCGGTGTGCCATCCCAACTGGTAAAACTGTCCCAAGAAGTATAATTTGCCCATCCTTCAATTGAACGTGCAAAATATGTGTCTAATGCTGGATCAAAGTAACCGTTACCTGCCATGTTATCCTCCTAGATTCTGTTGACCTGCACCCGATATGCCTTGGTCTTGATTTAATTTGTTAATGAATCCTTCCAATCCGGAATCTTTTAATCTTTTTCCTAACAAAATATATTGATGTTCTGTGCTGTAACTGACCAATGAAAAATCTCCACCTATTTTGTATTCATGGTCCTCACCACCAATTCTTTTGTATGCACGAATTTTGTAAACCAAACTTTTATTAAGATAAATGGTAAAATCACCAGTAAATCCACTGCTTGTTCTCAGACGCCTATAATATCTTCGTTCGCCTGCTCCTATGCCAATTAGTCTCTCATTGACACTGTCACAACTGAAAAAACTTGGTATAGGACTTGTCCTTGTATTGACCAACCTACTACCGGAATACGCTTCAATGATGTAACCTGTTATGTTTGTGTCTTGCGGTGTGTTAAGTGATAATCGACAAGGCAATCCAGTTGAAAAACTTGCCCCACCATTTTCATCCATGTAGTACAATAAACTTGCTCTACTGTCGATAGTTACTGTGTTGTTAAAAAATTGTGTTTCGAATGTGCCTTTTGAAGTGTTTGCAACTAATGGAAAAGTTGGTTCATATCCAGTGCCACCTAAATTAGATTTACCAATGAACACAGCATTGTCTGGTAACAGATATGGATTCGTTGGATAAAATTTATCTATCAATGGTTTGTCTATTGGTTCGTAAGGTGGTGGCGGTGTTGGGCCACTGTCTCCAGTTCCCCCACTGTCTTCTACAGGTGGTCTTGGTGGTAGAATGCCCTTGGGTGGATCACTCACAGGTCTCTGTAATGGTCTGCCAAGATATTCATCAGGTAAAAACACTGATGGTGGGATTTCTATCTGTGGACCAACCACGTGTGGATAATCATTTGCATTGTGTTCAATCCCGTTAATACTAATCAATCCGTCATTGGTCAATTTCATGTCTACCACTCTAAATGTTTGATTAGACAGATTTAACACTTCTTCTGTAACTCTAATGATATCACCTGGTACCACATCCGCAAGTTCCTGTGTCGCCGTAAAATTAATTGTTCTTTGATTTCTAGATTTCTTATAAATCATCCTCGCTAGTTCTTTTGCAATCGCACTGTTGGTCACAGTGGGAAATGTAAATTCACCACGTAAATCTTCATCATCGTCGATTGCTATATCACCTGCTTCACTGTGTACAACTTGTTGACTTGAAAATTCTCTATCAGGATCAATGTAATTCACAAATACATTGTTAAATTTTGATTGTTTAGTTTCGCCACCTAGACCTATTGTGCCTGTGATAAAAAAATTACTTACATCGAACGCAACATTGACCGTGGCGCTGGTTATGTCGGTGGCATTACCACCATCTTCAACAATTAGTTTGTATTGTCCACTCACGAAAGGTAACATACCTCTACAACCACCAACCAAAGTTTTTACATTGTCGATGATTTTATTTTCTGTAGGTATCACCACATTACAAGTTAAAATTGGTCCGTTGTTTGTGTTGTCGTAATCTACCTTTTGATTAAATTTGTTTGCCGCAATTATAAAACTGTCTACATCTATCTGTTGGGCCGGTATGTTTGCACCATATCTAGGATTCATTAGATAATCCAATAAAATATTTGCAGGATTTATGCCTGCTGTATTGTTGTTGGTCACACTGTAATTTTTTTGTTGATCGGAATATGGTTTTGGTTTAGGAAATGGTAAAGTTGGACTAACCACATCATCGTCAACTACATCGCCAGTAACAAGGTCAACTACTTTCTTACCAAACACATCGAACTGCACCTGTGGTACACCACCACCAAATGGATTGGAATCAATCTCTGCTTGTGTGCTTGTTTTCCATTCAAACTTGAAAACTGCGTATGCAACTCCAGGCATCTTCCTGTCGCCACCTACCCATGACGCTGATCCGTCTGCTAATGTGCTTTGTGTCTGTGTTTCTGTGCCGTTAAATATTTCAAATTCAACTCTGTTGGCGTAACGTCCTGTTGTTGCAGATACCCTACCACCATGTTGATACACATTGTTTGTTCCTGGATGTGGCAACAATTCATTATCATCTATCTTTATTCTATGCACACCTGCAATTTCACCTTCGCATATTGCATAAACAACGTATAGAAATTGATTTGTGTTTCCATTTGTTTCAACATGGATGATTGTGCCGCCAACTCTTCTAAAACCGTACACAACAGGTATTCCTACGTTGGTTCCGCTTTTAGTAATTTTTACCCCACTTGCCTCTGCTTCAGGACTTATGTCCGGTTGTTCGAAACTGCCCATTGGATTAATCACAAATGAAAATGCATCACCCACAAAGGAAGTTATACTTTTAATAATTTTTTTCAGACCTTTAAAAAATGGTTTTATGGGTTTAAAAATTCTACTCATTATAATTCCTTCACATACATATTACCGCACCACTTCATACCTTTTTGTTCGAAATATTTACTGGCACGATCAACATATTCTTTGTCTACGTTATAATCTTCGTCAAATAAAAACACACCACCTAACAGCAGTTCAATGTCATTGTCTCTTAGATAATCTTCTATCTCATCTAAAAATTTATGACTGCTAATTTTTTGTCTATATTCTGGATGTATGTAAAACACTTCTATATTTGCAACTGTAACTTTGTTCCAAGTAATTTCAGACAAAAAAATTACAGCATAACCAACAATCCTGTCATCTCTCTTGTACAACATTATGTTGCTGGTGTTCTCTATCAAACGTTTTTTTGTAACTTGTAATGCTGTGTCCACATTGAAACTTAACTTGCCTTGCAATTTTGCCTCTTCGGCGTGTGCCTTGTAGATAGGTTGTAGTTGTGGGAAATCTTTTATTGTTGCTTGTTTTATCATTATTTCTGACCCCATTTAATTTCTGCCAATGCTTCATGAGAAAACTCCATGCTTTTGTCATCGGGAAACTCTCTTTGGAAATTATTTAAATTGGTTCTTCTACCATTTTTCTTATTAAAATTTACAAACTGGGAACTGACCTGTAGTTGTATGTCTGCAAATGATTGATTGTTCGTAACATTGTATCCACTTATTTTACCTTGAAATAAAATAAATGCATTCTCTCCGGCACTGTCTCCGAACAATTGATTTGTGTCTGGGTCAATGAAAGCACGATAGATTCTCACATTATGATTTATTATTTCCGAAGTGGCAAATGTTAACACATTGGAAGTAGTCAATGCACTAATGCTGATGTTTACATTATTGATCTGCACTTGACTGTTTAATTGTGTTTCACTAATATTGATAAAGTCTCCCTGTGCTGAAAATGTGTTGCCATTGAATGTAAGGTCATAGGCGTTGTCGGTAAATCTTTGTGTCTCACCTATACCGCCACTGTCTGGTGTATCTATTTCCAACAATAATACACTAATGAATGTATTGCCCGATAGATATGTGTTTAATGGATCAGAAAATTTACGCACTAGATAACCTCCTGCACATCCATTGTATAATTTACTGTTCCATCCACATTGTATCTATATGTCTGTAGATCGTTCGTCATTATTACTTTGAATGGCACATTGTCATATGCTACTGTCTCTCCGTTTGATACTGCACTTGTTAATGCTGGTTCAAAGTTTACGGCAAAACCTGCTGAATCAGTGATTGCATCTTCTGTACACATATAAACTTTGCTGTGTCCACTAAATTTTATTACATCACCCATCTTCAGTGCAGTGGCACTAATGTTGCCTGCGGAAGTGGTTAGTTCCGCTCTGGAACTACCTTGTCCATAATTACCTGACACAGTTAGATTGCCTATGGTTGCTGTCGCTGTCCTAAAACTTATTTCTGGCATTTCGATTGTAAAATCATTAACACTTGTTTTTGCTTTGGCGATGAATCCTTGTATCTGTTTAAAATCTGCCACAGTAAGATTCACTAATTCTAGTGTGCCTTGCCACAATGTTGTTGCCGCTGTGGATCTTATAATTCTGCCTGACGCAGTTTTTGTAATTGCTACTTCATTCTGTTGTTTAAAAGTCAACGCCCTAAATTGTATAGGTGTGGCGTTGCTTAAAATAGAACTGCTTCCGTTAAATGCTCCTATGCTTGCCATTATGATGTTATCCCTTCTCTACCTTGTCTGTTTAATGCTTCATTAATTATTCCAACCACTGTGCCACGTCTAGCAACAAGTAGATCATCGAATCCTGTAGCATCAACAGTTTCAATGTTAAATGTTACATTTACATTTTGTCCCAATTGATTGTTGGGTATAATTGTACCTGCTGTGTTGGGCCTAAATACTTCTTGGCCAGATTCTCCAACCAATACACTTTGTCCCGGACCTACCATACCACCTTTTTGTCTTGGACCCGAGTATTGTGTTGCCTTGATTGTTGCCAATGCTGAAAACCCTTTTGCCGCCACCAATGCACCTTGCACAAGGTTCAAAGGGAACGGTAATTTTAATGCCTGTGCTATACCTTGATACACTGCCACTGTTGCTTCTGCTATGGCAACTGCTTTGGAAAGTTTAAATGCTTTCTCGTTGAATTGTGCCACTGTGCTTAATATGTCTTTACCACTTTGTACTATAATTGCTTTCCTTGTTTCTGCCCCTAGACCTTCAACTTCTTCTTGTTTTAGTTTGCCTTGTTTCATCAATTCAACAATACGTGAAACTTCTTTCTTTTTGTCTTCGGTTGCTTTACGTTCTGCTTCTATTTGTGCTTTTTTAAGCAATTGTATTCTTTTTGTGTATTTTTCTTCGTTGGCAGTATCAATATCTCGTAATTTTTCGAATTGATTAATTGCTTCTTGTAATGCTTTGACTCTTGCATCACCCTGTCCTAATAATTCTTTGCCAAGTGTACCACCAATTGTTTTTGATAGTTCGGAAATTTTTCTTAATCCTTTTTCAACCTCGGCATTTGCTGGAGCAATATCACCTATTGCTTTTTTAATTTCTTCTTGTTGTTTTTTTTGATTTTTACCTGCCGCGTCAATCGCCGCTAACGCTTTAAGTGCCCCGGACTCAAACTTGCCTATTTCTCTAGTGCTGTTTCCGGTCTCTTTGGTTAATTCCTTAAATGGTATTTGCAATCTACTTGCTGTCTCCAATAAAGATTCGTTCTGTGCATTTATTTTTGCAAAACCCTCATCAGATACCAATCCTAAACTTTTACGTATCTCTAATAATTTTTGATTGAAATTGGCAAATCCTTCTAATACTTTACCCAGACCTGCTCTCACTTTGTCCAGCACTGCACCAACTATGATTGCTAACAATTTACCTTTAGCACCAAGGAAGAAAAATCCTACAAGTCCTATCTCTCTTATACCACCCGGTAATTGATTAATAAATGAAAATAAATTATCTATTCCCGTAATTACAAATTTGAATATCGGAGCAACAGCATCTATAATTCTTGCTGTGCCGAGTACTGTGGTCTTAACAAATTCTATAAATCTTGCACCTGCAACTTTGGCAAAATCTTCTAATGTACCAAATTGTTCTGCAATTAAGGTGTCTAATGCGCCTATTGAACTTTTTGCAAATTCTAACAAACCTCCCTCATTTGCCAATGCAATTTGAAATCTTAAAAGTTTATCTTGTAACATAGAAAACACACCATCGAATGTGCTTGCCAACGCAAGGGCGGCGTTCTCGTAAGGTCCACCAGGACCAAATGCCTCTTCGAATTTTTTACGTGTTGCGTCTATAGAAACACTGACACCATCTTGGAATCCAAGCAATGCCTTAATACCTCTTTCCCTAAACAGTTCCGATGCCGCTATACCTGATGAAAATGATCTTTGTAATTGTTCCGCCGCTGTCTGGAAATCTAAACCTGATACCGCCGCAATGTTACCAACAAGTCTTAAATTTTCACCCAGTTCGTCTGCGTTCGCTGAAACAACAGCAAGGTTTGCCGCACCTCTTTGTATTTCTTCCAAAGTGAATGGTACCTCACCCGCAAATTTAATTAATGTACGGAATGCCTTTGTACCTTCGTCTACACTTCTAAATAAAAATTGAAATCTTAATTGTAATTTTTCAACATCGGCACCAACTCTTAGAATAGATTTGATTCCAAATGCTGTACCTATGGCGGCACCAGCGGCAATGATCTTGGAAGTTAAACCGCCAAAACCCCTCTGCAACTTCGCAGTTGATTTGTCTAAACGATTTAACCTTGCGTCGATGTTGCCCAACGCCTGTTGGGTTTTATCTACGGCGCGGATTTCTATGTTTGTTCTCGCCACCTTTCATTGCCTCCGATTCCATTCTGAACCATGCGGTCCAAAGTTGTATTTCATGGACACTGAACTGCATTACTTCTGCTAAACTTTTGCCCAACTCCTTAGCAATACGCATAAGGATTTGGAGTTCAATGTCCTCTTTTAGTTTTTTTCAATTGCCTCATAGGAACTGGTTGTGCTGTTAAGCACTGCCGCTATCCTCAAGATAACCGCAGGGTCAACCTCGTTCATCAAAGTCAATTTGTCCATTCGGTTAAACATAGGTTTACCTTCTGGATCCATTGCCTTCTGTATCAACGTTTCGCATAACGCCTCAACAGTTTTACCTTGTTGCTGTAATTCTATTATTTTAGATTCAACAGCGAATGAATAACTTGCTTTGTAATAAACATCAGTCTTCCATTCAGGTACAGGTAGTTTGTCTAAACCACCCGATAATTTACTTTTAAAATGCTCTTGTGCATTCGCTAGTATCTTCGTCATTTATATCTCCTTCTAGATATTTGTCTAACGGTAGGCCCTATTATACCATTAGGCGCTTGTTTCGAACGGCCTCGTTCCAATAAATCAATATAAGGCACACGGTTTGTGACTGATCTAGTATTTCTAGTTTGAGTCATCTTCCAACCGCGTCTTGCTTTACCTTTATCAATAGGTGTGTTGTTAACTGCCACCTGTTTGATATCCTCGGCCACTCTGGTCATAAAGGCATCTTTTTCTTTTTCAAGATGCCTCATGACATTTGCTTTCCCTGTTAAAACGAATTTTAACATAGATTATTACACGTCTACTTCTTGTAGGACGCCTGTTCCTTGGAAAGAAACTGTTGCTGTAACTAGGTCATCAAATGATGCTGTTCTAGATACAGAAGTTACAATAACTTTACCAATGTATTTGACTCCTGTTGCCGCTGGAAAGAATTCCACCTCAATCTGTGAGTCACTTGCTGGATCAAATACTGCCACTGTGGCCGTCTGTGCAGTGTCATACAAACATTCCATTGTACCAGTAAACTGGTGCAATCCTGAAAGGTATGTTCTTGCCGCATCGCCCATAGCAGTGTCTTCGATCACGTCTTTAGTATGTTCAACTGTCCAAGATCTTACTTCTGCAACCTGCGTTCCTGCAGAACCACTATCTGAACCAAACATGACTTTCCCCGTTTCACCTGTTAGTGTCGCCATTTTTTTTCTCCTCTTTTAGGTTATCGATCTCCCAAGCAATATCATCCAAATCGTCGACGTATTCCTCGGAAGGGGTTTGGTTGTCTTCTGGTTGTGCCAGAAGTGTATTCTTAGACTCAGATGCAATCGCTGTAGGTCTTACAGTGGCATCTGCCTTAAGAATTTTGTTTTGAGATGATTGTTGTGTATGCCAACCATTCTCTATAAATCTGTCTAATTGTGTTTGTTCGATGTTCTGTTTTTCAGCACCTTTGTACACTTTGATATATTTCACCATTATAATGCTCCTTTAGTAAATGAATATCTCACATCAACGTTGATTAAAAATTCTCCCAACGGTGGTGTTCTGTCTACCACCTCTATCGAACGCACTCTTGTTGTTGATGCTTTACCTGATAGTTCTCTTGTTCGATCTGTGTTCAATGCTTCTTCAATTCTCTCTATTAGTTCGTTGCGTTTTTGATCCACTGTGATGATCTGTGCTGATCTACCGTCCGCTCTAACAAAACCTCTGATCTGTATATCTATAACACCTCGTCTACCGCCACCCATAGCATTGTCCTCTCTCGCTTCACTGCCTGTAGTGATGAGCACTGCTGGAAATTGTGTGATCGCTAATTTTTCCACGTCGAATGGTTCGCGTGTGACTAATACTGGTCTTGGTGGATTCATGTCCTGTAATACTTGTAGGACGTTGACTGCTATGTCTTCTCTATTGCTCATTCATTACCTCTTGAGTCGGAGGAATGAAGTGGGTGCCTTTTCTGTATCGGTTACATTGCCCGAAGAGTCATGATCATACTCTACACCATCACGTAACACAAGGTCCATTTCT
>MDTB01235313.1_pt1 | contig 11887 bp, 7 predicted proteins | sample 811161 | NCBI WGS metagenome assembly MDTB01 (sample SAMN05326650, study PRJNA326480) | marine metagenome | isolation source: seawater | place: Mediterranean Sea | collected 2009 | reverse complement strand
TAATGTATCTAAACTAATCGTTAGATAATTTATTTAACCATAAAAAAAGAAATGCCAGATAAAAACTTATCTGGCATTTTTTTTTGATTTTACTGATGATTTAATTCTTGCTGGCTCAAAGTTTGGCTTTGCATTATTAAATTGTCTACCAAGTCCTTTTGGTTTTTTTCTAGCAGCTTCTACTCTAGACTCTAAAATCACAGAAAGTGAATCTTTGACAGTATTGTAATTATCATTTTTGGATAAGTTTGTGTTTTCTTCTTTATCAAATTTATGATCATATAATTCTGTAAAAACTTTATCCCTGTGAGTCCATTTAGTAAATCTATATCTGTTTGTTTTTATAGAATATCCTTGAGCTTTTGTGCCCCCAAGTGTAACTAAAAGTTCAGATAAAGCACTTTTTCTTTTGGACTTTTCATTATTAGTCAAAACACCTTTTAGACTATACCCTTGAACATATTCTGGCGAGTTGACGCCTGCTAAATCCATAATTGTTTTATATAAATCAACTAACTCAACAGGTGAATCCGAAACTTTTACATTAGAGTTTATGCCAGGACCAGCTATTATTAATGGAACTTTTGTTGCTCTATCATATAATGTTTGCTTTTGCCAGTGTCCCTTCTCCCCTAGATGATAACCATGATCAGATGTAAAAACAACAATGGTGTTTTTATCCAATCCTGTTTCTTTTAGTTTATCTAAAACTTTTCCGATTTGAGCATCAACAAAACTAGTGGTAGCATAATATGCTTCTTTTACTGTTTTAATAGTTTTTGGATCTAAATTGATTTGTTCTTTTCGCGCTCTCAATGATCTTGCTGAAATATTTGAAACTGTTTCTAAAAATTCATTTCCATTTTTTGGTACACTCATATCATTAATATTGTAAAGATCAAAATACTTTTTTGGAGCCACAAAAGGAATATGAGGTCGATAGAGACCAAAAGCTAGGAAAAAATTTTCTTCATTTTCAGCAAACTTTTCAAGAAAATTAATTGTCGCCTCAGCTCCTATGCCATCAGTTTGTTCCATATCTAATCCCTCTGCTTCAAGCCAGCTTAATGTTGCACCGTCAAATTGTTCTTTAACTTTATTTAGCTTATACTCCTCTACCTTATCCCTCCCGTATGGATTTACAGTTTGATCCCAAGTGAAATGGTCATCGTGTCCAGAAGTTCCAATATCTCTTGGGTTATGATAGTGATATATTTTTCCTACCCTAACCGAATTGTATTTTTCCATGATAAACCTCTGTCCAATAGTAACTACATCAGGAATTGTTTGACGCAGATACAATCGCAATTCTTTTGATTTGGTCTGATCTGGGTATAGGCCTGTCATTAAAGAAATCCTTGAAGGACCACAAAGAGGATATTGAACATGTGCATTATCAAACAATACACCTTCTCTAGCTAATTTATCAATATTTGGAGTAAATACATTATTATTACCATAAGCACCAATATCGGTGTTTAGATCATCGGCAATTATAAATAATACATTTAATTTTTTGTTATCATTTTCTGAATAGGAATCTATGTTTGAAAATAGACATATAATAATTATAATTATTTTTACATTGTAATTCATTTCAAAATCATTTACATATTTATTGAAACAAATTATGAAAAATTATTTCTTTTACATATTTATTTCATTTGTATCAATTTCTTATTCTCAAGAATATCGATGGACTGGTGATGCTAATAATGACTTTTTTAATGAATTAAATTGGAAAGAAACTGATACTCAAGAAAATCCTCCAGAAAATAGTATAAACCCACTAAATCCAATAGATTTTTCTCTATTATTAACCTGTAATATTGAGGCAATTGGAGAAATTATACTTAGTGAAAATGGAAATCTAATAGCTGAAAATGGAGATTTTGATTTGGAAAAAATTTCTGGTTTGGGTGAAATTATTCTTAATGAATCTTCATACCTCAACCTTAGTGATTTATATCCCATTTCAGAGGGAATTACCATTTCAATGAATTCAAACAAATCATGGATTAAGCTATATAATGTTGATCCGATGAGTGCTAATTATTACTATTTCGATAATATCCTTCATGAAAATGAACAGCTGTCCTACCCTGAGGAAATAAGGTATGATAATTATTACAATGATGGCTGTATAATTAGACTTAATAATTATGAATCTTCGGGACTAAGCATATTTCAAGAAAATAACCTGGAAGGTGAATTTGCTAATATTACTACAGATATTGTTTTTACAGGTGAATCAATACCACACAACTTAAATAATAATATATCATCATTTAAATTACATAAAGGTTTCACGGTTACATTTGCTGAAAATGAAGATGGGTCTGGGAATAGCAAAACTTTTATTGCTTCTGAGGAAGATATTATTGTTGAGGGTCTTAGTGAGTATTTAAATAATAAAATTTCATTCATAAGAGTTGTTCCATGGAATTGGGTCACAAAAAAAGGAACCGCTGGTGATACTCAATTGATGAATAATAATTGGTTTTACATGTGGAGTAACAATGGTTCATCAGATATTTACAGAGAATATGTACCTATGGCATGGGGGAAAGCAGCAGCGGATGATGATAATGATATTGAAATAATTAAGGAAAAATATAAATCCACTCATTTATTAGCGTTCAACGAGCCCGATGATTGTAACGGCCAATCTGGTCAGTATGCAAATATGTGTCAAGTTGAAACTGCTTTGAACTATTATAAAAATTTATTAAAATCAGGCTTAAGAATGGTATCACCTTCATGTAGGCAAGGTGCTGTTTTTAACTGGCTAAATGATTTTCATTCATCGTCAATTGATCAAAAAATTAGAATTGATGTAATCGCTGTTCACTGGTACGATTGGGATGGTAATCCTCAGAATTCTCCAAATGCTAATCCTCAAAATGTATTTAACAGATTTAGAAATTATCTTGAATCAGTACATGCAATGTATGGATTACCAATATGGATTACTGAATTCAATGCCAACAGGCATAGAAATGAATGGGTTCATAGACAATTTCTACAATTAGCCATGCCTTATTTAGAAGAAACTGAATTCATTGAAAGGTATTCATTTTTTCCACCCGTAACTGGAGTTGCAGATTTTTTAGATGCTAATAATAATTTCTCCCAAATCGGGGAGTTTTATCATAGTTTTGAATCATCTGAATCAATGATTTATGAAAAGTATGCATCTCCGAATAACCTAAATTCAAATGAATTTGAATTTTCAACGGCAGAATGTGACCCAGAAAATACTTTTTTATCTGTCGACGAATTTAGTCTGATAAGTAATCCTTTGGTATTTCCAAACCCAGCAGAAAACATCCTTAATATTGATTTTGAAAATGATATTATGAGTCTACAAATTTTCAGTATTGATGGTAGATCATTAAAAAAACTTAATCCGTCTAAAAATATCGATATATCTTTTCTAAAAGACGGATTATACTTTTTAAAAGTCAATAATCATTTTATCAAATTCTTGAAAAGATAAATTAAAATGTTTTGAATCTTTAGATTATCAATAAATAAACACTAAAAACTTTATTATTTTAGAGTTAAAAGCTATTTTTATATTTTCCAATACAAAATGTTAAGGTTTATAATATTATTAATTCTACTAAACAGTTGTTATGTTGACGGTAATAATAATACACAGAAAAAACCAAATTTTCTTTTCATTCTTGTTGATGATCAGCCATATGATGCAGTTGGGTTTTCGAATAGGTATCCGTTTTTAAAAACTCCGAATATAGATAGGTTGGCCTCAGAGGGTATAAATATCAAAAATTTTTTTGTTACACAATCTATTTGCTCACCCTCTAGGGCAAGTTTTTTGACTGGTACTTATCCTCACATTCACGGAGTTAATCAAAATAATAAATATGTTGATCCTGACTGGGATTCATATGCGCCATATTCAGTTCAATTGCAAAAAAATGGATACGAAACCGCGCATGTAGGAAAAATTCATATGGCACATAAAAGGGGGCGTGAACATATTAGACCAGGCTTTGACTATTGGTTTAGTTTTATAGGTCAAGGTCAATATTTTAACCCTGAAGTTAATGATAATGGAGTTGAAACTAAACTGGAAGGTTATATTACAGATATTCTAACCGAAAAGACAGTTGATTGGCTTGTCAATAAAAGAGATACTGACAAACCTTTTAGCTTGAATCTTTGGCACAAAGCGGTTCATGAAAGACATCTACCTGCCCCAAGACACACTAGTTTATACAAAGGAGAAAATCTTCCTAAACCTCCGCATGACACACACAAAGAAACATTCAAGGGAAAACCTGAATGGCAAAGAAGAAAAACTTTTGGTTTTAAATGGAATAAAGGCGATGAAATCCCAGGAGAATTAAAAGAAAAAAAATGGCCGATTAACAAGTTTAAAAATATGCAACTGCTAAGAAGTTTAATTGCAGTTGATGAATCTCTGGGTAAAATTATTGAAACTCTTGAGAAAATAGGAGAACTGGAAAATACAGTCATAATTTACAGTAGTGATAACGGTTATTTTATGGGAGAACACACATTCAAAGACAAGAGACTAGCCTATGAAAACTCAATAAGAGTGCCTATGATTATAAGATATCCAAAATTAATAAAGATGGATTCAGAAATAAATGAGCTGTGTTTAAACATTGATCTTGCTCCAACTATTTTGGATCTAGCTGGAATAGACAAACCTAAATATATGCAAGGAGAGTCAATGTTGGATTTAATAAGCGATAAAAAAGAGGGAAAGTGGAGGAAATCAATATTATTCGAATATTACATAGATGATGAATGGCCATATGCAGGTCCTGATCAATTAGCAGTTAGAACTGATCGTTATAAATTAGTGGATAATTTTTTAGAGAATGATATTGATGAACTTTATGATTTAGTAAATGATCCAGGTGAAATGAAAAACTTAATAAATGATAAAAAATATGATAACTTAGAGGCGAAATTGAGAAACGAATCAAAAAGATTGCAAAAAAAATACAAATATAATCCTGACAGAGACTGGTGGCTAAAAACCCAAATTAAAAAATAATTATGAAAAAATACATTTTACATATAGTACTTTTATTATCCATTAATATTCTGGCTCAAGAACTTAATCTGCAAGGAAAGGTTTTTGAAAGCGAAAATAATACACCACTCGCAGGAGCAACAATACAGTTAGTTGGATCTGATAAAGGGGTTGTTTCGGATTTTGATGGTAATTTTGAAATTTTATTGAATATTGGAGATTTTATTAAGGTCTCATACATTGGATATGAAACAATTGAGTTACCAATTTTAACTTCTCCTATTTCTATTAGTTTGGATTCAGATCTTAATGAACTCGACGAAGTGACTGTTAGTGTGGGTTATTTTGATATAAGTGAAAAAGACCTGTCTGGCTCAATAACTCAGATCAAGTCAGATCAGCTAGAAAAAAATAGAAGTGGAAGCGTAGAAAGTATATTACAAGGTCAAGTTTCTGGTCTAGTCGTCTCAGAAAGCTCAGAACCAGGCGGTGGATCTGGAATTTCGATAAGAGGAACTAATTCTATCCTGGGGGGAACACAACCATTATATGTATTGGATGGAATACCGGTTGACCCGTTAACAGACGCACAGGGAATGGACGGCAGTGGAGGATCACAAAGCTCATTAAGTTTTATTAATCCTAATGATATTGATAAAATAGAAGTATTAAAAGATGCAGCTGCAACGGCAATATATGGTGCAAGAGGTGCAAATGGAGTTATTTTAATAACCACTAAAACCGCGAATAACGAAGATGGAGTAGACAAAATTTCTGTAAGTTTTGAAAGCTATGCAACAACTGTAAGAAATAATATTAATGTGTTGGATGGGCCAGGATTTGAAAGCTATATGAATCAAAGAGTTTTAAATCAAATTTTTAAGGAAATTACTGATCCCAATAGAACTGGTGGTGCTTTTGATGGAACCCAAATTATAAATTCTGAAAATTTTCCAGAGATTGTTGAGTATAATTTACCTTACCTAGAGTCTACAGGAATTAATACAAATTGGCAAGATGAAACCTACAGAATCGCTCTAAGTAACAGATATAATATGAACTACAGAGGTGGGGACTTTAAGAGGAATATTTCGATGGGATTGGGAATAAATAGTCAAGAAGGTGTAATAATCAATTCTAATAACAAAACTATTAATTACAATATGAATGCTAAAAGAAAAGCATTCAATGAAAAAATAGATATTTACTCAAAAACGTATTTCACTCATAATAAAGGTAATGCAGCATCTGTTGGAAATGGGGAAATTTTTCAGCAAAGAGGTGTTGTATCACAAGCGTTACAATTTCAGCCCATTTTTTCTTTATTAGAACCTGGTGAAGACGATGATATATACTCGGCCCTTAACGAAGGTAATGTAGTTTCTAATCCTTACACACTTGCAAGTTATGTTATGGATATAAAGGAATCAACATCATTTAGGCAAACAATACAGCTTGTAGGTAAAATCACACCAAAATTAACGGCAACTTTTAAGGGGTCTTATAATTTTCAAAAGAGCAACAGAGATAATTATTATCCATTAAATACAACTAGAGGAAGAAACACTAACGGTGAGGCATCTCAGGCATCTTTAGAAAATAGCAAATTATATGCTGAAGCTAATTTACGTTACAGAAACCGATTTAAAAATCATAGAGTTGATGCAACCCTAGTTGGAACCTTTGAAAAAAATGAAATTAGATCAATATTTAACAAAGCTAGAGGTTTTGGAACAGACGCTACATCATTTTATAATTTCGCTTCTGCTGAAGAAATTTTAACGCCTATCACTCAATTTAGAGAAGTGGGGCTTCTTTCAACATTATTTCGAGTTGGTTATAATTACAAAAGAAAATATTTTGTAGATCTAAATACTAGAGTTGATGCTTCGTCAAAGTTTGCTACAAATAAAAAAAGCGCCATTTTCCCTTCGATAGCATTTTCGTGGTTTGCTTCAAAAGAAAAAATATTTCAAAAATTTGATAACATTGACGAACTAAAATTGAGGTTTTCATACGGAAAAATTGGTAGCAACCCAATAAACCCATATCAATCGCTTGCTTTGATGACTCCAATCAGATATAACTTTAATGATGAAATTATAACAGGATTTTATGAGTCAAACCTAGCCAATGATGATTTAAGCTGGGAAACAACTGATCAGTTAAATTTTGGTTTTGACTTAGCATTATACAATTCAAAATTAAATTTAACGCTTGATATGTATCATAAATTAACCCATGACTTATTACAATACGTTCAACTTCCACCTTCAAACGGATATACCAGCAGAGTTGATAATTTTGGAGAAGTTGAAAACAAAGGGATTGAATTCAATATTGAAGGAATAATTTTTGATAAAAGTGATCTAAATTGGTCAATTAATGCCAATATTGGGGTTAACAGAAATAAATTAAAAAAATTAAATTCTAATCTAGATTTTCAACTAGGACCATCTGTAGGATTCTCTCAAGCATATCCAATTTTATTTATGGTAGATGAACCACTTGGCATTTATTGGGGAGCTGAGACAGACGGAATATACTCATCTTGGGATGAGGCAAATTCTAGTGGAATCGCGGGTGCAGCACCTGGTGAAATCAGATATATTAATCACCATATTGACTTAGATGAATCAGGTCAGCCATTAGAAATTCAAGAAATTAATTTTGATGATTATGTAAAAATTGGTGATCCAAATCCTGATTTCACATATTCTATTTCGAATAACTTTACATACAAAAATTGGGATGCTAATATTCTATTTACTGGTCAAAAAGGTGGAGATTTATTTTGGGTTGATGCATGGCAATTGAGTGGGCTTCAAAAAACAACAAATATCTTAAGTTCTTCATATACAAACTCATGGATTGCTCCTTTAACATATGAAAATGGTAATTACATATATGACGAATCAATCGGTAACTTAAATTCAGCTAATCATCCCGGAGCAATGATAGAAACAGGGTCTAGAGCAATTTCGTCTGACAGAAATATATTTGACGGGTCATTTATAAGATTAAAGAACATAAATATTGGGTATAATTTTGAGCTTAAAAAGGGAAGAAATATGAGACTTTATTTAGCAGGTCAAAATTTAATTGTTTGGACAGATTACCCAGGATATGATCCTGAAGTAAGAACTTATACAAAAAATCCACAGAAAAGAGGAGTTGATTTTGGAACATATCCGGGAACAAGATCAATTTTAATGGGATTAAAATTTAATTATTAGATTATGAAATATTTTAAATACTTTTTATCGTTTATGTTGGTCTTTTTTGTGATCAACTCATGTAATGTTTTAGATGAAGAACCATTTACACAGCCAAGTACCGAAAATTTTTATCAAAATGAAATAGATGCACTGGCAGCATTAACAGCATCTTATGCTAGGCTAAAAAGTGGTATTGGATATTATAGACAACAATTTATGCCTACACTTTTTGCTTCATCTGATCAAGGACTTTCCACATATCTCTATAATGAATTCAAAAGAGGAATTGTTACTTCAACCAATCAAAGTCTTAATAATTTATGGAAAGAACTTTATTTGGGAATTAGAGATGCAAATAATGTTATAGCCAATACACCTGAAATTGATATGGATGAAGAATTGAAAAATAGAATTATTGGTGAGGCAAAATTTTTAAGAGCCCTGAACTACTTCAATTTAGTTAGATGTTTTGGCGAAGTACCTTTAAGAACTACACCAGTTGAAGCTGGAGATGATCAGGGTTTACCAGTTTCATCGATTGTTGAGATTTATGATTTGATAATAGATGACCTAAACCATGCATCCACACATTGCTGGGGTAGAAATGAGTCTAGAGGTAACTATACCAATGATTTGGGAAGGGCAACTAATACAGCTGCTCATGCATTATTAGCTAAAGTATATACAAGGATAGCTTCATGTAAAAGATCTGCTAATGATGGCATTCTTGGAAATCAACTTTATCTACAATTTACTGAATCATATCAATCATACTATCAATATGCAAAAGAACATTGTGATTACGCTATTTCAGGACAGGGTTTTGAACTTTCATCATCACTTTCTGATTGGATAACAATTTTTGATGCAGATAACGGCAACAATCCGGAAATGATTTTTGATGTTCAAGGATCCTCTCTAACTGGTCAAGGAACTGCTGTTTCAAATCTTTTTACACCTAGAAATGCAGGGCTTTCTGGAAGTGGATTCGGAGGTAACAATAAACTCAAACCATTGTTCATAAATAATATGATTGACAAATTTGACAATAGATTTCAAAATTCGATCATAACCCAATACCAAACCGCAACTAGGGAGTTCAATATCAATCAATGGAGCACTGGTTATGTTCCAACCAATCTTGAAAATGGAAATACTTTGGGAACCTTGTGGCAAGTATGGACTGCAAAATATATTGATGAAGAGGCTACAACGGAATACACAAGTAGGCAAAATTGGCATATTATAAGACTTGCTGATGTGTATTTAATGAGAGCTGAGGCTAATGCTGAAATCATGATGGATCCCACCGCAGCAAATTCTGATATCAATATACTGAGAACCAGAGCTGAAATGAACGAAATCGACTATTCTTCTTTGTCAATTGAGGAATTTAGAGAAGAAATTTTACGTGAACGAGCTGTTGAGCTGTACATGGAAGGTCATAGGTTTTTTGATTTGACAAGGTTTGGAGTATATGATGAATATTGCAGGCTTGTTTACGGAGACACAGATGGTGCAAGACAAGCTGAAGATTACACATGGCCTATTCCTATTATTGAATCATCGACAAATAGTGAAATAAACTAAATTGATGAGAAAATTATTTTTTTTAACAATTTTCTTTTTTTTCAATTTATTTCTATTCTCTCAAAATACTGAAAAATATCCCAATTTTATTTTTATTCTTGCTGATGATCAAGGTTGGAATGGAACTTCTGTTAAAATGATAGAATACAACGAACTTTCTAAAAGTGATTTTTATGAAACACCAAATATTGAAAGAATTGCATCAAAAGCTGTAATATTTTCAAATGCATATGCTAGTGCTCCCGTTTGTGCTCCATCTAGATATAGTATTCAGTTTGGGCAAACACCTGCTAGGTTAAATATGATAAGGGTTGGCATGAATACTAATCATATAGACCATGAAACAAAAAATTCAATTCCAAAGCAGCTGAAAAATATAAACCCAAACTATAAAACTGCTCATTTTGGAAAATGGGGCATAGATTCATCACCAGAAATAGTTGGATATGATAAAAGCGATGGTGCCACCAAAAATATCGATGGTGTATTTAATTATAAGTCCAACAAACTGCAGTGGAGTAATAATGAATCTGATGATCCAAAAAAAATATTTAGTGTAACTAAAAGAGCAATTGATTTTATTGAAGAAAACAAAAAAAAAAATATTCCTTTTTTTCTCCAAATTTCTCATTATGCCATACACTCCGATATTATGGCAAGAAAGAATACATATAAAAAGTTCATAAATAAAAAACCTGGTAAAATTCATAACAATCTAGGTCTTGCAGCAATGACTTTTGATATGGATGAGAGCATAGGCTTAATATTGGATAAATTAGAAGAGTTAAGCCTTCGGGAGAATACTTACATAATATATTCCTCAGATAATGGTTCAGTACCGACTATTATCCCAAAAAAACAATATAATCAAAGTTACAACTTTCCCTTACAGAGAGGTAAATGGGATGCTTATGAGGGCGGAATCAGGGTGCCTTTTATAGTAGCTGGTCCAGGTATTGACAAAACAGAATATTCTAGTATACCAATATCATTTTCAGATTTACTACCAACCATAATTGATATTTCTGTAAATAAAAAATTGAAAAACAAAGAATTAGATGGTGGTAGTTTTAAAAATATTTTGACCGGCAATAATAAACGGGTTAAGAGAAAAACTAAAGGGCTTATTTTTCATGTCCCCTATGAAAATAAAATTGCTCTTGAAAGAGCTCATTCAGCAATTATCATTGACTCATTTAAACTTGTTAAGTATCACGATAACCGTGAGGTCAGTTTATATGATGTTAAAAATGATTTGAGCGAAGCTAACGATCTTTCTAAAATTTACCACAAAGGTAAACTGCTTAATAAAAAGTTTACCAAAAGATTAGAAAAATTACTTGATGACTACTTAAAAAAAGTTAAAGCTCCAAAATGGAAACCCGGTATAAGCTGGAAAGCAAATACGTTAAAAGAAATTAATTCATTTCATTAAACTTTATATTTTTCTCATTAAAAGCTGAGTAATTTTATCAAATTCTAAATCTTGATAAAAAAAATTATTAAATCCCTTTTTTAAAGAGGAAAAATTATTATATTACGAACTATTATTTATATGAAAATACTTTACATCTTATTATTAACTTTAACGTTTTCATTAAACAGCTTCGCGCAAAACGGATTTCAAGATAGAGCTTCTGCAGTTTCTCAAGAGATGACCATGGTATTAGGTCTTGATAAAGAAACTTCAAAAAAGATCTATCATGCTCAGCTCAAGAGATATATTGACGCTCAAAAAATTAGAACTGAATTCAAAGAAAATCCAAAGCAAATGAGAGCTGAATTAAGAAAACTTCAAAATAGATTGTGGGGTAAACTAACTGCTATACTCGGTGAAGAAAAAATGAAATCATGGAGTATGCATAAAAAAAGCAAAGTATAACTTAAATTAAACTTATGATGAAAATTACTCAAATTAAAGCAATTGTTAAAGCCTGGCAAAACATTTTTGTTGCTGCCGTGTTTTCACTTGCTATTTCATTTAACTTGCAAGCCCAAGAAACTGTAATTGCAGTTTGGGACTTTGCAGAAAATTCAGTGGCTG
>MDTB01102102.1_pt1 | contig 11887 bp, 12 predicted proteins | sample 811161 | NCBI WGS metagenome assembly MDTB01 (sample SAMN05326650, study PRJNA326480) | marine metagenome | isolation source: seawater | place: Mediterranean Sea | collected 2009 | reverse complement strand
GGGGTTTTTTCTGTCTATTGGTTTGGGTGGGACGCCAACTTTAGAAACAATTGTTTTAGGGTTAACTCTGTGTTTACTACTTCCGGTAAAATCATTATGTTATTTTCTAATTTCAAATTATTTTTTATTACGTTCAAGAACATCCTTGTTTACTGCATTTTCATTAGCGACTTACTCAGAGTTCGCACTTATTTTAGGGGCCATAGGAGTTAGTCAAAACATAATTTCATTTGATTGGTTGGTTGTAATTGCAATAGCTGTTAGCTTTAGTTTTTATTTTGCAGCTCCTCTAAGCAAAAATAGCGAGAGAATATACGAAAAATTCAAAACTGTTCTTCTTCAATGCCAGTCCAAGACAATCAACAAAGAAGATCCTCTTGTTGAAGTAGGTGATGCTAAAGCTATGATAGTGGGAATGGGAAGAGTTGGAATTGGAGCATACGATGAGCTTAATACATTTTATAAAAATGATATTGTGGGTATCGAACATGATTCTGGCAGAGTAAAAAAACTTTCTGAATCTGGCAGAAAAGTATTAATAGGTGATGCTGATGACTACGATTTTTGGTTAAACTTGGTGAATAATAAAAAACTTGAGCTTATAGTTTTAGCTATGCCAAGACACAGAAGTAACTTAGCTGCAGCTAATCAAATAAACCACATAGGATTGCCTTGTAAGGTTTCTGCTATAGTTCGATTTGAAGAAGAGGAAAAAGAATTATCAAATCTAGGAGTTACTGTCTTCAATATTTATTCAGAAGCCGGTGCTGGCCTTATTAAACACAGTTTAAAAACTATAAATTAAATAATCTCTTAATTAATTACGATAAAAAACTACCTTTAAAAAATGAAAAATAAAAAAATAAATATTCTGTTAGGCTTTTTTTTAATGCTAATTGCCCCTCTCTTAAATTCATCTGAAATGAAAATTAAATTCGGTATTTGTGAGTTAGATTCTAAATGCGAAATCTGCGTAGAGAAGTTTGAATTTTCTTTTATCTCAGAATTTAATAATAGAAGAGTAGTGGCTATTGGTTATGACAAGGGGGGCAAAGCTATATGGAGAGAACACAAGGGTTGTCAAATGGAGAATCTTACAAATTGGAGATGTACTGGATTTCATGGCGATTATGTTTCTAGAAACGGTAAGGTTACGTTAGAAAAAAACTCTAAGACTTACTATAATTTTAGAAATTTAGAAATTTGTAATTTTCCAATTGACAGTGACAAAGGGATTATGGAGTAACAATTAGGAAAAATTGTCAATCAAGATTACTCTTTAATTTAATTGGACCAAAATTCTCAGGATATAGTCCGGTTGTACCATTATAAAAATTATTAGCTAATTTAATAATCTCATTAGAGTCCAGAGTTTGATTTATAGGTGCACTAAACCCTATCTCTTTTTTCTTATAGTCTAAATAAGAAAAAACAATTGGAACCTTTGACTCCCGAGCAATGTGAAGAAATCCAGACTTCCAAAACTTAGTTCTGGACCTGGTTCCTTCAGGAGGAACAACCAAAACAAATTTATTGTTTGTTGTAATTTTTTCGGCTGATAAATTAACGACTGACCCTCTCTTTTCTCTGTTTATTGGGACACCACCAAGGGCTCTCATCAACGAGCAAAATGGCCAGTTAAATAAACTTTTTTTGCCCATCCAATTTAACCTCACTTTTGTAACGTATGACGTCAGTAACATTAAAGGAAAATCCCAATTAGAAGTATGAGGGGCCGCTATGAGAACGTATTTAGAGGTAATAGGTGGAGAATTCCTTATCTTCCATGAAAAAAAATTTAATATAACCAATGATAAATTAGATTTAAATGACAAAATATACCTTTTAAAAAAATTGGTTTTCTAGTGAATTTATAGACAATTAAAACTTTTGGATATACTGTTTTGGGTTAGAAATCAAAAATTTTAATCAGTTAAAAACTTACCTAAGATTCCAAGTAATTTTTTGTTTCTTCTTTAATAAATTGAGAAAAAAAATGTGATTATGCTAAATAAAAATAACTATATCATCCCTAGAATATTTATTAAATTTTTTTTAATTCTCTCTCTATTTATGCAACCTGGTTATGCTGGAAATATATTTGAATTTTCCAAAAAAATTAAATCTCAGGATCATAAAGGTGTTGTTTATGAAGGAAATATAGGTTTAGAAATAATCACAGAAGAATTAGCTATTATTCCAGGTGAAAATTTGCATTTGGGTTTAAAAATAATTCACGATCCAGAATGGCATACCTACTGGGTAAATCCGGGAGACTCTGGCCTTGCAACATCTATTAAATGGAGCTTTCCACAGTCAAATTCTCTTTGGGAAATTGAAAATATTCAGTGGCCAACTCCTAAAAAGATAATCGTAGGCCCACTGGCAAATTTTGGTTTTGAGAATGAAATATTATTAATCCAAAAAATAACTGCTCCTAAAAACTTAAAAATCGGGGAATCATTAAAAATAGACGCAGTTGTAAGTTGGCTCGCATGTAAAGATGTTTGTATTCCAGGGGAAAAACGCCTGACATTAGAAATACCCGTAGTGCAGAAAATGAAAATCAGGGAATTTTCTAAGGATAGCATTAAATTTGTTGATGCTCGGAAAATGCAGCCTACAAAAGAGTATTACTCTAATCCTATCAGGGCAAGTGTAAGTGTCAACAATCAAAATCTAGTTTTTTTTCAAGACACCGAAAATGAAATAGAAAATTCGAAAACTTTTAAACCCATCAAAGGTTTTTTCTTTCCCTTTCAGGAAGGTTTGATTAAATCAACTCAAGAACAAACTTTTTATAATTTTAAAAAAGACTCAAAATCTCGTACCTTCAGTGGGGAAGGAAATTGGTTGTTAGAAATTGAATTAGCTGAACCATCAAAAGATCTGATTCAAAAGTTATTCTTAGATAAAAAAATAGAGGGTATTTTTGTTGATGAAAATGGAAACGGAAAATTTTGGTCGGCTGAATTCGTTGAAAGTACTTTTCTTCCACAAAAAGGTGACAGTATAAATTTTGTTAAGAAAACAAAACCTACCGATAATTTTTCAGTATTAACAATTGTTAATGCAGTTTTTTTTGCTTTTTTAGGAGGGTTGATTTTAAATCTAATGCCTTGTGTCTTTCCTGTTGTTGGACTTAAAGTTTTATCTCTTACTAAAGGAGTAAAAAACAAAAGTTTCTTAATTAAAAATGGGATTAGTTTCGCTCTTGGAGTAGTTTTAAGTGTTATGAGTTTTGCAGTTTTTTTTGTGATTTTCAGAGAATTGGGTTACTCAGTTGGATGGGGAATTCAACTTCAAAGTCCTTGGGCTGTTTTGAGCTTATCAATGCTATTTATTGTTATAGCTATGAATTTAGCCGGTGTTTATGAATTTGGAAATTCACTTACAGTAATGAGTAAATATGATAAAGGAAAAGGGTTAACAGGAGCTTTTTTTTCAGGCGTTTTAACAGTGGTTGTTGCATCTCCTTGCACGGCTCCTTTTATGGGTGGAGCAATCGGATTTGCAGCTACTGCGAATTTATATGTAGTTTTTTTGATCTTTTTCTCTCTTGCAATAGGAATTTGCGCTCCTTATTTTATTTTAATTTTACAACCAGGATTGCTTCAAAAACTACCCTCACCAGGTGAATGGATGGTTAAACTAAGACAATTTTTGGCATTTCCAATGATTGCAGCATCGGGATGGCTATTTTGGGTACTGATAGAGTTAAATGGAAGCAGTGCACTTTTTCCAGGCTGGTTAGCTATTTTATTTGTTTGTCTTACCCTTTGGATTTGGGGAAAGTTCTTTCAACCTTCTACGGTTTCTGCAAGGAGTAGATTAATATTTTTACCAATGTTAATTTTAAGTTCTCTTTTTTGTATATTTTTCTTTTACAGTTCAGTTTCATCAGTCAAAACAAATAATATTAGTAATCAGTTAACAAGTAAAAAAATGACTGAAAAAATTATTGATCATCAGAACAAAGCAATTAATTGGATTCCGTGGAAAGAAAATCTTGTTGATAAATTTGTTGAGGAGGGTTACATTGTTTTCATTGATTTTACCGCATCATGGTGCGTAATTTGTCAAACTAACAAGCTTAGAGTTTTGGACACAGCACCTATAATCCAAAGGTTATCTCAACCAGGTATAATTGCAATAAGAGCTGACTGGACCAATGCTGATGAAAAAATTACCCAGGCTTTAATTAAGTATGGAAGGATTGGCATCCCACTAAATGTTGTTCTTGGCCCTAGTTTGACAGAGCCAATTATTCTTTCTGAATGGCTAACAAAGAATGAGGTTTTAGATGCAATTAAAAAAGCCAAAAATTATTCTTATCAATAAGTTGGAGAAATTAAGAATGTTTTCAAAAAGATTTCATAAGTTGTTTTTAGTTATTTTTTTTAGTTTCAGTGTTTTTGGTTGTAGTGAGCAAGCAAATCAAAAGGACGATATTTTTAGAATAACTGCTATTCCGGATGAGGATCCTACTGAATTGGCAAGAAAGGCTAAGCCTCTTGTTCAATATTTAAGCAAGATAATTGGCAAAAAAGTAGTTTACTATCCTGTTACCGATTATGCGTCCGCAGTGGAGGCCCTTGTTAATAAAAAAGTAGAGATGGCCTGGTTTGGAGGTTTTACATATATTCAAGCAAAAATCAGATCAAATGGTGCAGTTATTCCAATAATCCAGAGGATTGAAGATCAAGGGTTTAAATCAGTTTTTATTTCTTCTGACTCCTCAATAAACTCATTATCTGATTTAAAGGGTAAAGAGGTTAGTTTTGGATCAGTGAGTTCAACAAGTGGCCACTTATGGCCTAGGAGTTTTTTGCTGAAAGAGGGAATTAATCCTGAAAAAGACTTTAAAAGAGTTGCTTTTAGTGGTGCGCACGATGCAACAATCATTTCGGTTGGTTCGGGAAAGGTTCAGGCGGGAGCATTAAATTTTAAAACCTGGGAAAAATTTGTTAAAAAAGATATGGTTCCTGATGGTGTTAAGGTGTTCTTCACAACGCCTGGTTACTATAACTATAATTGGACAATACATAAAGATGTTCCAAAACAAACGAGAGAAAAAATAATTGAGGGTTTCCTCGAACTGTCACAAGACACTCAAATTGGAAAAGAGATTCTCTCTCTGCAGCAAGCATCAGGATACATAAGAACCAAAGATGAAAATTATGTTGGACTTGAGAAAGCCGCCAAAAGCGCTGATCTTCTAAAATAAATGTGAGATTTAAAAAAATTATTAAATTTCAAAACTTTTTTTTACATTACTCAAAAGTTCAGAAGGAAAGAGTAGAGGCCTTGTCGAATATTAACATTAATATTCATAGTGGAGAGCATGTTGCAGTTATAGGTCCATCGGGGTCAGGTAAAACGTCATTTTTAAAATCTATTGTCTTTGCCCTAAGACCCTCATCTGGCAAATTATTATTTGAAGACATTGATCCCTGGCGCATATCTGCAAAAAAAAGACACAAGCTTCGCGCTAAAATTTTTATTACCTCCCAGGTGCCTCACTTACCACCTAGGCAAAAAGTCTTGACGGCCGTGTTCGCAGGAAAACTAGCAGGAATTAACTCCTTCATGAGTCTTTTTTCTCTCTTATATCCACAGGATCTTGATAGAGTCAAATTCGCTCTAGAGTGTTTTGGGCTCAGCGAGAAATTGTATGAAAGGGTTGACAGGCTGTCAGGTGGTGAACGACAACGCGTCTCGCTTGCCAGAGCAGTTTTGTCAGAAAGTAAGTTGTGGGCTATTGATGAACCTTTAGCATCACTTGACCCAACTAGAGCCGAAGAATCTTTAATCAACCTAAAACGAATTGCTTCGCTAAGAGACCTTACATTTATTGCTAGTCTTCATCAAACTAACTTTGCTCTTATGCATTTCTCAAGAATTATTGGAATAAAAAAAGGAAAAATATATTTTGATTATCCGCCATCAAAAATTCACGACGACTTGATTAAAGATCTATATAGTGTTTAGATTTAAAAAATTCAAGCAAGATAAATTGATTAAAAAAAAATTTGATTTTTCCCCTCATTTGTGGGCTGTTTGGGTTCTTTTTGTTTTATTCTCTATGTTTTTTTTGCTTGATTCTATAGAATTCTACCCCTGGTTATTATTTGACAAAAAAAGTATTGACCTTACTCTTTTGTTTTTTTCCTCTTTTTTTCCTCCTGACTTTTCATTTGATTTTTTACTCTTGGTAGCGGATGCAACCATTCAAACTATTGCTATTGCGACGGCTGGATTGACTTTGGCATTTTTAATTGCAGTTCCAGCCGCCATCCTCATATGTAACAGATTATCTGTTTCACATGTGGATGAAAGTCGAGACTTTACAGGTGGAATCTTAAGATATTTTTTTAGATTAATACTTATTACTTTAAGAAGCGTGCCTGAGTTGGTATGGGCACTAATCTTGGTACGAGTTTTGGGTTTGGGCCCAACAGCTGGTGTTATTGCCATAGCTTTGACTTACGGTGGGATGTTAGGAAAGGTTTATGCAGAGATTCTCGAGAGCAGTGATAGTAGTTACCAAAGAAATTTATCTTTTAATGGTGCAAGTGGTTTTCAAGTACTAATTTTTGCATTAGTTCCACAAAATTTTCTGGAACTTGTTTCATATACAGTTTATAGATGGGAATGTGCAATTCGGTCGACAGTAGTTTTAGGCTTTGTTGGCGCTGGAGGGCTTGGTCAGGAATTAGAAAACTCAATGAAATTGTTCAAAGGGAGTGAAGTTTGTACAATTTTAATTATTTTTATTTTATTAGTATTTCTCTCTGATTGGATTAGCAAATGGTTGAGAAAAAAAATAATTTAAAATCACCATTAATTTTTGTCGCAATCTTAATTTTAATTTTTCTAAGTTTCTGGAAAATTGATTTTAATATCTCCTCTTTTTTCAATGGCAATTCCTTGAAAATAATTTTTAGTTTTATAAATGAATTTTTCCCTCCAAATTTAGAAAAAGTATTTATTATTAAGGTATTAGTTGCATCTTGGGAAACTTTTGCAATGTCAGTTGTAAGTACATTTTTCGCTGGATTTTTTGGATTATTAATTGCAATCCCAGCCAGTAGTTTCCAAAAAGGACCCGCAAATTTCCTGAGAAATATTTCACGTTTAATATTAAATACGCTCAGATCTATCCCTGAACTAGTTTGGGCCGCTCTATTAATAATTAGTGCTGGTTTAGGGCCATTTTCAGGGACTCTTGCACTTCTTATTCACACAACTGGTGTACTGGGTAGGTTAATGGCTGAAGCAATTGAAAATGTTGATAAGGAGCCTGCAGAGATATTATTTGCTAATGGAGCTAATAGATCACAAATATTTTTCTATACAACATTGCCTCAATTGTTGCCACAGATTATAAGTTATATTTTATACAGATGGGAGAACAATATTAGAGTTGCAGCTGTTTTAGGTGTGGTGGGTGCAGGGGGTTTAGGTCAAATGTTAAACTTTAACCTTAGTTTATTTTTTATGGACAAATCATTTACGGTTATTATCGCTATGATCTTGTTGGTGCTTATTGTTGATTTTTTTAGTGGATGTATTCGAAAGGGGCTGACTCAGGGATGATTGAAGTTGAAATTAAGAAGGTTTTGAATGGAATTAGAGCTGAGAAAGCGTCGCTCCCTACAAGATATCTATATGACAATTTAGGTGGTATTTTATTTGAGGCAATTACTGAATTACCCAAATATAATGCAACTAGAGATGAACTTGATATATTTAGGGAAAAATTAGATGAAATTGCTGAAGTTTTACCCGAAAAGGCTTGTTTAATTGACTTAGGTGCTGGTAGTTGTCGAAAAGCGGCACATGTGATACCAAGTCTTCAACCATCCAGATACGTAGCAGTTGATTTGCCGTCGGATTTCTTTGTGCAGTCTGTGAATTCTCTGGAAAATAAATTTCCAGATCTCACTGTGAACAGTCTATCTGTGGATTTTTCAAATGGTTTTCAAGTTGATTTAGTTAGAAAACTTCAAGGAAATAGCAGTAATCAGGAGCCTCTAGTTTATTTTTATCCAGGCTCTACCATCGGAAATTTTAAACCAGATGAATCAATGAATTTTCTAAAAAACCTAAAAGCTGATGGAATATTAGTAGGGGTTGATCTTGTTAAACCACCTGAGGTTTTGTTAGCTGCGTATAACGACACTCTAGGGGTAACTGCTGCATTTAACAGAAATGCGCTACTTCACTTGAATAGGGATCTTGGTACAAACTTTAATGTGGAGCTGTGGGGTCATGAGGCAATTTATAATGATAAAAAATCTCGAATTGAAATGTACTTGGTTTCACTAAAGGATCAAATTATTGAATCCTCACATGGAGAAATTGCTTTTAAGAAAGATCAAACTATTCATACTGAAAACTCTTATAAATTTACGATAGATTCATTTTCAGAAATTTTAAGTCAGGCTGGCTTTAATAATTTAAATAGTTTTGTTCATTCTACTGAGAGGTATGCAATGTTTACTGCTACTAAAGATCTTTAACTGTTCTAAAGCCAATAAAAACGTCATTTCTATGTTTTTGATAAAAATTCCGAAAAATTCTATTGCATAACATTTTTTGTGTTGCAAAACTCGAGCCTTTCACAACTTGATGACTATAAAACCAGGGTTTGGAATATTCTTGATAGGGGTGTGGTCTAAATCCCCGGAAAGGTTTGAAAATATCGTTTGTCCACTCCCAAACACTGCCCCATATAAATTCTTCTTTGTTAGTTGCAAGCATCCATTCAAGCTCAGTAGGCAGCCTTCTTTTTTTCCAATTACAGTAAGCCTCTGCTTCAAAAAAACTGACATGCAGTACAGGAAAATTAGGATTAATTATATGGTTTAAACCGAACCAATTTTTTAAAAGATCTTTTTTACAGTCCTCACTTATGAATAGATTTATGAAGGTATTTCTTTCATTGTTTAATAGCCAACTCCAACCTTCATCAGACCATAAGAATTTATTATTGTAACCACCACTTTCAAAGAATTGCAGAAATTTTTTGATGCTCACTGGACTAGAATCAATTTCGAATGGATTTTTGATTGAATTTAGTCTCACAGTCTCATTGTCAAAAAAAAACCCTAAATTTGTATCAACTTTAAAATTTTTATCTTTAACGAGCAGTTTTTCGGCATCGTTAAAATTTGTTCTTATTAAATTTTTGTGACAGTCGTGAATTGAAAATTTAAGAGTTTGGGCTGTCATGATAAAAGCCTCTAAGTGCATATACTCGTGTGCCAGCGCTAACCTATAAAAATAGCATTCACGATCTGAACTGGGGTTTTCATTAGAGATTTGAAGAATGATTTTATCTAGTGTTGTCTCTAGATAGCTCTTTACCACTGTTACTGGAGGCAACTCAAATTTCCACCTATCATCATGAGCTAATTTAGATGAATCAAATAATTCGTCAGCAGTTTTAAAATAAGTTTGTATTGTTTTATCAGGACAGAGGATTTTGTTATTGTTTGCATTTTCACCTTCATTTCTCTCTTTGTTCCTTAGTACCCACCTCTCTGAAAACCATGCTACATGACTAAACTCCCATCTTGGTGTATTAATAGACTGAGATAGTTTTACATTAAGTGATGGTCCTAAATTATTTTTAAATTGTTCTAAGATACTTATTGTTAGCTTTCTAACTCTAGTAAATTCTCTTGCTAAGTCTAAAGAGGTTAAGTTTCTAAAATTCATTTTTTTCATTTTAAAAAATAAGTATTATAAATATTATAAGATAGTTAGATTATCTATTAATTAAAATGGCAAATTTATGGAGTTAAAATTAACTGAGTTGTCTAACGGTGGAGGTTGTGGTTGTAAAATTGAACCACGAATCTTAAATAGGATTTTAAAAAATACAACAAATATGAGAATTCCTGAAGAATTACTGGTTGGAATTGAAACATCTGACGATGCTGCAGTTTATCAACTTAACGAAAACCAAGCTTTGATTGCCACAACTGATTTTTTCTCGCCTATTGTAGACAATCCAGAACATTTTGGTGCTATTGCAGCCACTAATGCAATTTCTGATGTATACGCTATGGGTGGCAAACCAATAATTGCTCTGGCTATAGTAGGTATGCCAATTAAATTACTAACAACTAAAACGATATCTAGAATATTAGATGGTGGTAAAAAAATATGTATCAAAGCTGGAATTCCAATTGCAGGTGGTCACACTATTGATAGTTCTGAACCAATTTATGGCCTAGTTGTTTTAGGATTGGTTCACCCAGCCAATGTAAAAAAAAATAATAGCTCAAAAGTTGGCGATAAATTACTTTTAGGCAAACCAATAGGAATGGGAATTTACTCCTCCGCTCTCAAGAAAAATTCATTATCGGATTTCCAATATTCAAAAATGGTTGAGTTTGGTACTCAATTAAACTCCATCGGGTATGATTTTTCTATGATGAGTTCTGTAAGTGCAATTACGGATGTCACGGGATTTGGTCTTGCGGGACATGCATGGGAAATGGCAAAGGGTTCCAATTGTGATATAAGAATTTTTTGGGATCAAGTTCCATTATTGCCTGGTATTAGTGAATTAGTTTCAAAAGGCTTTGTAACTGGGGCCTCTGAAAGAAATTTAAAGTCTTTTCAAGAAAAAATTAGTTTTATTTCGAAATTAAATGTGGCTGAAAAAAATATACTTTTCGACCCGCAAACTAGTGGAGGCCTTTTGGTTTCAGTTGAGAAACACCATGTGGATAATACTCTTGAGATTTTTAGAAATAAAGGCTTTTCAGCAGCAGAAATTGGAGAGGTGGTCAACAAATCTAGTAATATTCCAAAAATTTTAATAAGCTAAGGAACCATGATTTACGTTGTAACTCCCTCGACATCTATTGACAATATTGTCACAGGAAATTATCAAACTGCATTTCGTTATGTCAAATTTCTTGAAGAATTTGGTATCAGGTCAAATTTGATATTTGATCACCAGTTTAATGATTGGGTCCACAGGCCCAGCGGGGTGATACTTTTAAATGCAAAAAAAAGCCATAAAATTGCAATGGAATGTAAAAAAAGATTAATACCTTATGCTCTTGTTTTAACGGGAACTGATATTTATGCTGACATCACTAAAAATAACTCATCTTGTTATGAAAAATGTATAGACTCTATTCTTGGAGCACAGGTTATTATTGTTTTGCAACCGCATGCCAAAAAAAAATTGATAGATATAGTCCCAGATATTAAAACCAAAATTTATGTAATTTTTCAAAGTACTACAATAAAAACAAAAAATTATTTTTACAAAAAAAGTGAAAATCAAATTTCTATTCTCATGGTTGGAAACATAAGAAAAGAAAAAGACTTAGTAACTGGTATTAATGGATTTTTAGATACGTATGATAATTCCTTTATTATGACTAAGTATGAAATAACCCTTACTCATATTGGTGCTGAGCTTGAATGTGAGTATGCAAAATTGGTTAAAAATTTAGTATCAAAAAGCAGAAATATAAATTTTTTAGGATACAAAAATAACTCAGATGTCATAAATGAAATGATGAAAAGTGATTTACTCTTAAATACGTCAGTTATAGAAGGAGGTAGCTTAGTTATAAAGGAGGCTATTGATTTGAACTTACCAATTTTGGCCAGTAACATTCCCTGTCACAAGGAAATGTTGGGACATGGCTACCCAGGTTTTTTTGAATCGGAAGACCATAAAGATTTGTCACGTAAACTTCAGTCTTTTATAGTTGAGAAAAAAATAAGAGAATCTTGGAAAACATCTTTATCGAATTCTCCAATCACCAACTATGGTCGAAGTGAGGAATCCAAATTATTAGCTGATGTCATAGGTTCACTACAATAACGTTTTTTAATAAATTTGATACTG
>MDTB01217862.1_pt1 | contig 11888 bp, 10 predicted proteins | sample 811161 | NCBI WGS metagenome assembly MDTB01 (sample SAMN05326650, study PRJNA326480) | marine metagenome | isolation source: seawater | place: Mediterranean Sea | collected 2009 | reverse complement strand
TTTGGTAACACAAAAGCAGCTGATGTATCACTAGTTAATAAGAGAAAACTTAATGGTTATTTTGAGTTAAAAGTTAGAGTTTATAATAAGATTTATTATTTCAATGTTAAGAGCTCTAATAATAGTTTTATTAACAATATTTTAGCATGTATTTCTGTTTTATATATTTTAGATTTAAATATAAATAAAGTTAAAGATAAATTAAAAAATTTTTTACTTCCTAGCGGGAGAGGAGATATAAAAGAAGTCAGACAGTTTAACAAGAAATTTAAGTTTATAGATGAAAGTTATAATGCTAATCCATTATCAATGAAATATGCTATAAATAATATTAATTCTCAAAAAATTAAAGGTAATGCTAAAAAAATAATTTTACTTGGAGATATGTTAGAGCTTGGAAAAAAGTCAAATACACTTCATAAAAACTTATCAATTTTAATAAATAAAACTAATATTAATAAAGTTTTTGTTTATGGAAATTATATAAAGAAGACTTTTGACCATCTGACTGTAGATAAAAAAGGTAAAGTATTTAACGATCTTAATGAAGCCTACGTTCATTTAAGTAAAATTTTGCACAATAATGACTTACTTATGATAAAAGGATCAAACGCTACTGGAATGAATCAATTATCAAAAAATTTTAAAAAAGGACAATCTAGTGCTGTATAGCTTTTTAATTTCATTAGTAGATCAATTTTCAGGACTTAATGTATTTAGATATTTAACTTTTAGGACTGGGTTATCAGTAATTTCTTCAATGGTGATTGTATTTTTAGTTGGTGGGCCATTCATTAAATTCATTCAATTTCACAAAATTACGGGACCAATTAGAAAAGATGGACCCATTGATCATATAGTAAAAAAAGTTGGAACCCCGACCATGGGAGGCCTTTTAATTTTGGTTGGTATACTATTTGGAACATTGCTATGGGCAGATTTAAAAAATCCATATATTTGGGTTTTATTATTTGTTTCTACAAGTTTTGGATTGTTAGGTTTTGTAGATGACTTTTTAAAAATTAAACATAACAATTCGACAGGAATAACTTCTGGCATGAAAATAATATGTCAAATTTTACTTTCTATTATTGCTGTAGTCTTATTATTAAATTATGGAAACAGTGAACATCTTCAAAATCTTTATTTTCCTTTTTTTAAAAATTTAGTTATAAATTTAGGTTTATTTTTTATTCCATTTTCGATTTTTATAATTGTTGGATCATCAAATGCAGTTAATTTGACAGATGGATTAGACGGATTAGCGACAGTGCCAGTAATGTTAGTGGCATTATCATTTACACTTATATGTTATGTTGTTGGTAATATTGTTTTTTCTGAATATTTACAAATTCCATATATTTTAAATGTAGGAGAGTCAGCTATTTTTTGTGGTTCAATCGTTGGATCATGTTTAGGTTTCCTATGGTACAACGCTCCGCCAGCAAAAATTTTTATGGGAGATACAGGATCCTTGTCTTTAGGAGGATCTTTGGGTGCTGTAAGCATAATTTCAAAACATGAGATAGTTCTAGCTATCGTCGGCGGTCTATTTGTTTTAGAAACAGCTTCTGTGATAATTCAAGTTGTATCTTTTAAATTAACTGGAAAAAGAGTTTTTATGATGGCACCTTTACACCACCATTTCGAAAAAAAAGGTTGGGCTGAATCGACTGTTGTTATTAGATTTTGGATTATATCAATAATTTTAGCATTAATAGGTTTAGCAACGCTCAAACTAAGATAATTAATGCAAGGGATTAAAAAATACAAAAATCAAAATATTGCAATTTATGGCATGGGTCTAACAGGACTATCTACCGCAAAAGTATTAAAAAAAAATAGTAAATCAATCTATTGTTGGGATGATAATAAAAAAGCAAGAGAAAAAGCAAAAAAGCTTAATTTTCCAATAAAAAAATTTTGGTTAAAAGCAGATATGGTTGACACAATAGTTATAAGTCCCGGAATTGATATAAAAAAAACACGAATAAAAAAATTTTTGATAAAAAATTTTAAAAAGATAATTACCGATATAGATATTTTTTTTGAATTAAATAAAAAAAATACAATTATTTCAATAACAGGAACAAATGGAAAATCAACAACTTGCAAAATTATAGAAAAAATTCTAACAACTGCGGGGTACAATGTTAAAACAATAGGAAACATCGGCAATCCAGTTTTATCTCAAAATAGATCAAAAAAAAAAATTGTTTTTATTTTGGAAGCATCTTCTTATCAGCTTCAATACTCAAAACTATTTAGATCAAAACATGCTGCTATATTAAATATTTCACCCGATCATTTAGAAAGACATAAAAATTTAAATAATTACATTAGGACTAAATCAAAAATTTTTTATAAACAAAAAAAAAATGATTTTTTTTATGTAAACAACCAAAAAAAGTATTCCAAAAAAATTAAAGAAATATTTAAAAATAAAAAAATTAAATCAAAATTAGTTTTAGTTAATTATAATAGTCATAAAAAAATATTAAAAAAAATAACAAACAAGTATTTTAAAAGTAAGGGAAGTATAGAAAACTTATCTTTTGCTTGTGAAATAACAAAAAATTTTCAAATAAATGACAAATTAATAATTAAGGCACTTAATAATTTTAAAAGTTTACCCCATAGACAAGAAGTTGTTATTTCAAATAAAAAATTTGAATGTATAAATGATTCAAAAGCGACAAGTTTTGATGCATGTTTACAGTCATTAACAAATTATAATAAAATTTATTGGATTCTGGGAGGTATTTCAAAATATAAAGATAATATTAATCTTAATCCATTTAAAAAAAAAATCATAAAAGCTTATATAATTGGTAAAAAGACATCTTTTTTTGAAAATAAAATTAAAAAAAAAATAGATTATACTATTTCAAAAAATTTAAAAAATGCTGTGGATAGTCTTTACAAGGATATTAAATTATACAAAAAATCAAAATTAACAATACTGTTAAGTCCAGCTGCTGCTTCATATGATCAATTTAAAAATTTTGAAGAAAGAGGAAACTATTTTAAATTTTTAATTAAAAAAAAATTAAATAAATATGCTTAATTTGGGCAGGGAAAATACTGGGATTCTAGCTAAATGGTGGAGAAATGTAGATAAACAAATTTTATTTATATTTATATTTCTTTTTATATTAGGTTTGTTTTTCTCATTTTCATCCACATCTTCTGTTATTGCCGATAAAATGAATACAAAAACATATTTTTTTTTTACAAAACATCTAATTTTTGTAATTGTTTCATTATTTTTATTAATTTTTATTTCTCTTCAAGATAGAAATAGTATTATTAAATTTATTCCAATTGTATTTTTTATTTCAATTTTTTTACTTCTTCTTGTTCCATTTATAGGCGTTGAGGTAAAAGGATCGCAAAGATGGTTAGACTTACCTTTTTTACCCAGATTTCAACCTATAGAACTAATAAAGCCATTATTTGTAACTTATATTGCAAAAATTATTATTTTAAATGAAAATGTAGATATTTATAAAAGGTATCTGCAATCATTCTTAGTTTTAGTTATTATTTCTATTTTTTTAATTAATCAACCAGACCTTGGACAAACATTATTATTAGTATCCACCTGGGTTACAATGATTTTTGTTTCAGGTTTTAATATGATTATTTTATCATTTTTAGGTTTAATTTTTCTATGTATGTTTATATTTTTAATTGTTTTTTTCCCGGATAAATTTGGTTATATTTTTTTAAGGATTAAAACATTTATTGATCCAAAAAAAGGTGACAATTTTCAATCAACTAAAGCAATAGATGCTATTAAGGAAGGTGGATTAACAGGCCAAGGTATGGGAGAAGGTATTTTAAAAGAAAAAGTTCCTGAGGCTCACACAGATTATATAATAGCAGTTGTAGGAGAAGAGTTTGGTGCAATATTTATTTTATTAATTGCATTTATATTTATGTTTGTTGGATATAAAGTAATTAATAAAGTTTTTAATGAAAAAGATCAATTTCTTAAGCTTGCGTTAATAGGTTTGGCTTCACTTTTAATAATTCAAACATTTATACACATAGGTGTAAATATCCGATTATTTCCAACAACTGGAATGACTTTACCATTTTTAAGTTATGGTGGATCTTCACTGATTGGAAGCTCTATTGTTGCAGGGATAATTTTAAATTTTACAAGAAAAGATTCTACTAAACATAATGGAAATGAATAAAAAAATAATTTTTTCAGCAGGCGGAACAGGTGGACATATAATTCCCGCAGTAAATATAATGAAGCATTTTTTTGATGGAGGTTACAAAGTTAAACTAGTAACAGACTTAAGGGGAAGGAATTTTGTAAAAGATTTTAGCAAATTTGAGTTTTATATAGTGAACTCAGGAACCCCAACTAATAAAAATTTTATAATGAAAATTTTATCAATTTTTAAAGTTTTGTTTTCGATAATTAAATCTATATATATTCTAAAAAAAGAAAGAGCTGACTTAGTTTTTGGCTTAGGTGGCTATGTATCTTTTCCTATTTCTTTTGCTTCTAAATTTTTAGGTATACCCCTAGTGATATATGAAAATAATTTAGTTTTAGGAAGAGCTAATAAAATTTTATTATCACATGCAAAAAAAATATTTACAGCCAAAAAAATTGAAAAAAACTTTCCAAAAAAACATGAAGAAAAAATTATTAATGTAGGTACAATTTTAGATAAAAAAATAATTAATAATAAGATCTTAAAGAAAAAGTACAATGCTGATAATATTTCTATATTGGTTCTAGGGGGTAGCCAAGGTGCAGAAATTTTTGGAAAAGTAGTTCCTTCTGTTATGAAAATGATTAGCAGGGAAGGATATAATTTAGAAATTAATCATCAATGTATTACCGAACAGAAAAATTTGATATTAGATTTTTATAAAAAAAATAATATTAAAAGTAATGTTTTTGAATTTAGAGAAGATATATTAAATTTAATTTTATCTTCAGATTTTGCAATAACTAGATGTGGAGCATCCACCACAGCTGAATTAGTTCATTTACAAACACCCTTTATAGCTATACCTTTACCTAATTCTATTGACGATCATCAACATTTAAATGGTAAGTACTATGAGGAATTAGGTTGTTGTTGGTTCTTAAACCAAGCTAATTTTGATAGCAAAAATTTATATAATTTAGTTATAGATATTATAAATAATAAAAATAAATTAGAAAATGTTCAAAAAAATATGAAAAAAAATTATAATATTGACGTTTATCAAAAGATTGAAAAGGAAATCGAAAGTATTATCAAACAATGAAAATCAAAATTGCAACTAATGAAGTTATTCATTTTATAGGTATAGGAGGAATAGGTATGAGTGGATTGGCCCAGATAATGAAAAACATGGGTTTCGCAATTCAAGGTAGCGATATTAGTAAAAATAAAAACATTGATAGATTAAAAAAATTAGGTGTAAAAATTTACAATAATCATAATAAAAAAAATTTAAAAAAAGCAACAATGATTATAACTTCATCAGCCATTAAAAAGAATAATGTTGAGCTTATTGCTGCAAAATCAAAAAATTTACAAATTTTTAAAAGAGCTGAAATGCTAGCTAATGTAATAGCTTTAAAAAAAAATATTATAATTACTGGCTCACATGGAAAAACAACAACAACATCATTGATAGCTAACATTCTTGTAGAAGCAGGATTAGACCCCACTGTAATAAATGGAGGAGTAATTAATTCACTAAAAAATAACGCACAACTTGGAAAAGGTGAATGGGCAGTGACTGAAGCAGACGAGTCAGATGGAAGTTTTTTAAAACTTCCAATTAACTACTCAATAGTAACAAACATAGATAAGGAGCATTTAGATTTTTATAAAAGTTTTAATAATTTGAAAAAAAGTTTTTATACTTTTATAAAAAAAACACCGTCTTTTGGAAAATCTTTGGTATGTATTGATAATAAAAATTTAAGATCTTTATTAACAACAATTTCACCAAATAGCTATTTAACTTATGGATTTAATAAAAATTCGAATTATCAAATATCAAATGTTAAAAAAAATATAAGCCATTCCACTTTTGATCTCAAAATTAAATTGAACAAGAACAAAGTAAGTAATATTAAAAATATTAAATTGAATTTAATTGGCAATCACAATATTAGTAATGCAACAGCATCAATAGCTATAGCATTAAATCTTGGAATAAAGATTAATAAAATCAAAAGTGCACTTAGAAAATTTTTAGGCATTCAAAGAAGGTTCACAAAAGTAGCAAATATTGGAAACATAGAATTTTATGATGATTATGCCCATCATCCAACAGAAATTAAAGCTGTTATAAATGGAGCAAGGGAAGTTTATAAAAAAAGAAAAATAGTTTGTATATTTCAACCACATAGATATTCCAGAATAAATATTCTAAAAAACGAATTTGCTTCTTCTTTTAAAGACAGTAATGAAGTTGTTCTTTGTCCTGTTTATTCTGCTGGTGAAAAAAACAAGCACAATTACAAACAAGAAAACTTTTCTAATTTAATATACAATAAATCTAAAATTCAAGTCATTAATGTGGGTAATAAGATTGAATTAAAAAATTATTTAAAAAAAAATTTACTTGAAAATGAGATTATAATTGCCATGGGTGCTGGAAGCATATCAAACTGGATAAGAGAAATTAGTAGAGAATTAAAATGAATCTTATTACACAAATAGAAGCAATAAAAAAAAATATTTCAGGAAAGATTTTGTTTGATGAGAATCTTTCTAAATATTCATGGTTTAACATGGGAGGACCTGCAAAAGTTTTATATAAACCAGAAAATTTAAATGAATTATCTTTTTTTTTAAAAAATATAAACGGTTATAATAAAATAAAAATACTTGGAGCGGGGTCTAACACCTTAATAAGAGATGGTGGTTTTGATGGAATTGTTATTAAATTAAATAAATCTTTTTCTCATATATCTTTATTTAATAAAGATACATTAATTGCAGGTACATCTGCTTTGGATAAAAATATTTCAAATTTTGCAGCGGAAAACTCCCTATCAGGATTCGAATTTTTATCCTGTATTCCTGGAACTATTGGAGGAGGCATAAGAATGAATTCTGGATGCTATCATGAAGATATTTCTAAAATTTTAGTTTCCCTTCAAGTTATGGATTTAAGTGGAAAAATAAAAATTATTCCAGCTTCTAATATTAATTTTTCTTATAGAGAGTGTGATATTGAAGATAATTTAGTTTTTATTAGCGCTACTCTTAAAGGTAAAAAAAATAATAAATCAACAATAAAGAAAAAAATTAATGAGCTAATTAATAAAAAAAAAACTGATCAACCAACAAATATTAAAACATGTGGTAGTACTTTTAAAAATCCTAAATCTAACAAAGCCTGGAAGCTTATCAAGGAATCAGGATGCGCAGGTATGAGTGTTGGTGAAGCCTACATCTCTGAAAAACATTGTAATTTTTTTGTAAATAAAAATAAAGCTAAGTCTGCTGATATAGAAAAATTAATAGAAAAAGTAAAAAATAAAGTATTTGAAAATTTTAAAGTTAATCTTGAATTAGAGCTTAAAATTTTTGGAGAAAAATAAAGTATGAGAAAATTAATTGTTGTAATTTTAGGAGGTTTATCAAGAGAAAGAAAAATAAGTATATTAACAGGAAAGGCTTGTTTTGAGGCACTTAGGAAAAGTGGATATAAAGTAAAAGTTATAGATGCAAAAGGTAATTTTATAAAAAAAATAAAAGCACTTAAACCAGATGTCATTTTTAATGCATTACATGGAAAATACGGCGAAGATGGGTTTGTTCAAAGTATATTAGAAACTTTAAAAATTCCATACACTCATTCTGGAATTATTTCATCTAGTTTGGCAATGGATAAAGAGTTATCAAAAATAATTTTTAAGAAAAAATCTATTATCGTACCTAAATATTTTATATTGCAAACGAACAATGATGTAAGTTTTTCAAAAAAAATAAAAAAAAATAAAATTTCGTATCCAATAGTAATTAAACCAATAAACGAAGGATCAAGTCTTGGTGTTTATATATGCAAGAATCAAATTCAATTTAAAAAAAATTACAATAAGTTGAAAAAAGATTATCAAAAAATTCTAGTAGAAGAATATATTCCAGGTAGAGAAATTCAAGCAGCAGTTATGGGAAAAAAATCCTTAGGTGCTATTGAACTTATACCAAAAGGGGATTTTTACGACTACAAGGCAAAATATTCTTCTAAAGCGAAAACAAGACACATAATGCCAGCTCCTCTTAGCATCAAAAAGTATAAAGAAGTACTCTCAATAGCTAAGAAGGCACACAGAGCATTAGGTTGCAAAGGTATAACAAGATCTGATTTTAGATTTTATAAAAATAAATTTTATTTATTGGAAACAAACACACAACCAGGTATGACTAAATTATCCCTAGTACCAGAAATAGCAAACTACCGTGGAATAAAGTTTGTGGATCTTGTTTCTTGGATGGTAAAAGATGCAAGTATTAATAGATGAAGAAATTTTACAAAATTTTTTTTTTAATTTTTGTTTTTATTTTTTTATCAACAATAAATAATAAAAATTTAAACTTAAAAAAAAACGATAAAAACTACTTTAATATTCAAAAAATAGTAGTAACAAATAATACTTTAATCAAAAAATCTTTGATAGAAAATGAATTAAAAAATTTATATAAAAAAAATATTTTTTTCTTAAAAAAAAAGGATGTACTAAATCCATTATTAATGATTGACTATTTAGACAGAGTAGAGGTTAAAATAAAATACCCAGATACAATTAACGTTAAGGTTATTGAAACTCAACCAATTGCTATACTTACTAAAGAAAATAAAAAATTTGTTTTAGATAGTTTATCCAACTTAGTTTTGTATGATGAAAGGATTATCAAATATAATTTACCTAACATTTTCGGAAAAAGTGCAGAAAAAAATTTTATTTTATTTTTTGACCAACTTAAAGATCAAAATTTTCCAATTAATAAAATTAAAAATTACTATTACTTTCAAATTGGTAGATGGGATATAGAATTATTAAATAAGAAAAAAATTAAATTGCCTAGTGACAATAGCAAAGAAGCAATAAAAAAAACGATTGAATTATTAAAAAATGAACATTTTGAAAAATATAAAATCATTGATTTAAGGGTAGATGGTAAGATAATAGTAGAATAATGAATCCAGAAGAACAAGTTGGTATAATTGAAATTGGAGACATTTATATCAAATGTTTAATTTTTAGTATTTTAAATAATGATGTAAAAATACTATCAACTTCAATAACTCCGTCCGAAGGCTTTCATAATGATATTTTAATTAATCTATATAAGGCCACTAATTCAATTAGATTAGGAATAAGTTCTGCAGAAAAAAAGGCAAATGTATCACTTAAAAAAATTAATGTTGTTATTGAACAACCAGATTTTTTATGTACTAAATTTTCAAAAAAAAAAAAAAAAATTGATGGTTCCAAAATTTATAAAGAGGATATTGAGTTCTTGTTAAAAGAAGCTAAAAAACAATTTACTCATAATGATAAAAACCAATCTATAATTCATATCTTTAACCATAACTATATAGTAGATAACAAAAAATTTATTGAAGAACCAATTGGGGTTTATGCAGATACATTAACACATGAAATGACATTTATTAGTATACCAAATAATAACTTAAAAAATATTAATCAAGCTTTTGCTGATTGTGATATTGAAGTAGAAAGATTAATATCTAGAACTTTTTCCTTGGGATCAAAATTATTAAATGAAAAAGAACTTAATAATGGAAGTATATTTTTAGACATAGGTTTAGAAAAAACAAGTTTAGGTATATTTAAAAGATTAGCTTTAATTCATTCAATTACATTTCCTTTTGGAATTAATAATATAAAAAAAGATATTTCTAAAGTTTGCTCTTTAACAATAGATGAATCAGAAAATATAATAAATAATTTTGATTTTTCATTTTATGATAATAGCCAAATTTTTGATGATAATTATTTAAAAGAAATTTATTTTATTAGTTCTAACTTTAGAAAAATAAGTAAAGAATTAATCTTAAATGTTATTAGAGCTAGAGTAGATGAAATTATTAATAATTTAAAAAAACAATTAGATATATCAGATTTTAGTTTAACCCAAGGTCAAACATGTTTGTTAAATGGAGAAGTAAATAGTCTTATCAATATCGATAAATATTTAATGAGTTCCTTTAATCCTAATATTAAAAAAATTAAAGAAAATAAAAAAGATTTAGAAAATAATTTTATGTCTTGTCTTGGAGCTCTCAGCATAATTAAAGATGGGTGGGAAACAGAAGCAATACCCAAGACAAGAGACATAAATATAAAAAAAAATGGCTTTTTTACTAAAATATTTGGAATGAATTGAAAATATTAGCCTGTATTATTTAGAAATATAATTTGTGTTTCTTGAAATTTAAGCCTTTTGTATAACATTAGATAATGTTAGCAAACTCACAAAAAACCTTAAAAGACGTTGTGGAACTCGAAGGTGTGGGCTTGCATAATGGGATAAAGGTCGAACTTAAAATAAAACCAGCGGAACCTGATTTTGGTATAAAATTTAAAAGAACTGATATTGAAGAAGGCAAAAACATTATAGATGCAAATTATAAAAATGTAAGTTCACCAATACTTTGTACAAAAATAAAAAATTCACAAGATATATCAATTTCTACAATTGAACATTTAATGGGAGCTTTTTATGGGGAAGGTATCGATAATGCCTTAGTAGAAGTTAATGCCCCAGAAATTCCAATAATGGATGGTTCAGCTTTCGACTTTGTTGAAGCCATTAGGGCTGTGGGTTTACAAGAACAAAATAAATCAAAAAAATTTATAAAAGTTCTAAAAAAAATTGAAATTAAAGATGGACCAAAATATATTTCAATAGAACCTCTCGAAAAAGATTTAATAATTGATTTTGAAATAGTTTATAAAAACCCACTAATAAGAACAAGAAGACAGGAATTTAAATTTAGTAAAGCAGACCTAACATCAATTTATAATTCAAGAACATTTTGTCTTTACGAAGACATAGATCAAATCAAAAGCCAAGGATTAGCAAAAGGTGGATCATTAGAAAATGCAATCGTAGTAAAGGAAAATAAAATATTAAATGATGACGGGCTTAGACATAGGCATGAATTTGTAGAACATAAAATTTTAGACTGTCTGGGAGATTTAATGCTTTCAGGTTATAGATTTTTTGGTCATTTAAAAACATCACAGGGAGGTCATCTCTTAACAAACAAGCTATTAAGAGAATTTCTTTCAAATAAGTCAAATTGGGAATTTGAAAAAATAGAAGAAAAACAAAAAGACAGCAAAGGTAGAGCTTACGTAAGACCAATTGCTGTTAATGCATAAATAATCATTAACCCAGAAAAATTGTAAAAATTATTTTTTTTGATAAAATAATACTTTATCTTATATGTTTAAAAATATAATTATTTTAGTCTTATCAGCTTTCATACTGATTTCCTGCTCTAAGAAAAATGAAGTTGCAAAAATTGTAGTCGAACCTACTGATAAAGAACTTGTTTCATCTATTTATGCTGAAGCACTTAGTGCTTTAAAAGCAGGTGATGCTTTTTATGCAGGTAAAAAATTTCAAGAAGTTGAAACTTTAATGCCACAAAGTAAATGGGCAAGAAAAGCAAGTTTGATGTATGCTTACTCTGATTATTCAAGAAGTTCTTATCAAAATGCTGTTTTTACTTTAGAAAGACATCTTGATAATTATCCTGCAGATAAAAATATACCTTACGTTCATTACTTAATAGCAATGTGTCATTATGAACAAATTCTAGATGAAAAAAAAGATTTACTTCCTCTATTAAATGCAAAAAAAAAGTTT
>MDTB01124786.1_pt1 | contig 11889 bp, 5 predicted proteins | sample 811161 | NCBI WGS metagenome assembly MDTB01 (sample SAMN05326650, study PRJNA326480) | marine metagenome | isolation source: seawater | place: Mediterranean Sea | collected 2009 | reverse complement strand
TTCTTTCATGGAATCGGCTTTATCCGCATTCTGCAATGTGCTGGCTAAGATGGATGCACTGCTTGCATCAAGTTTAAAATTACCTGATCCATCATCTGTTCCTAAAGATTTTTTTGCCACATCCATAACAGCAACAAGATCGGCAGCTTTATCTGCATTCTTGAAAACATTGGTTAAACTAGCCGAATCTTGGAGTCCAAGTTCTGCAGAAGTTTCCATAACATCTTTCATTGCAGAGGCTTGATCAGCATTTTGTAAAGTACTGGCTAAGATAGATGCACTGCTTGCATCAAGTTTAAAATTACCTGATCCGTCATCTGTTCCTAAGGACTTTTTTGCCACATCCATAACGGCAACAAGGTCGGCAGCTTTGTCTGCATTCTTGAAAACATTGGTTAAACTAGTCGCATCTTGGAGTCCAAGTTCTGCAGAAGTTTCCATAACATCTTTCATTGCCGAGGCTTTATCGGCGTTTTGTAAGGTGCTGGCTAAGATGGAGGCACTGCTTGCATCAAGTTTGAAATTACCTGATCCATCATCTGTTCCTAGGGATTTTTTCGCCACATCCATAACAGCAACAAGGTCAGTTGCTTTATCTGCATTTTTGAAAACATTTGTTAAACTGGCAGAATCTTGAAGTCCGAGATCTGCAGATGTTTCCATGACCTCACTTAATTTGTCTGCTTGATCAGCATTTTGTAAAGTGCTGGCTAAGATGGAGGCACTGCTTGCATCAAGTTTGAAATTACCTGATCCATCATCTGTTCCTAAGGATTTTTTCGCCACATCCATAACATTCTTCAGATCAGTTGCTTTATCTGCATTTTTGAAAACATTTGTTAAACTTTCTGCATCTTGAAGTCCAAGATCAGCAGAGGTTTCCATAACTTCTTTCATAGAATCTGCTTTATCCGCATTCTTCAGGGTACTGGCGAGAATGGAAGCACTACCAGCATCCAGCTTCTTCTTTCCTGACCCATCGTCTGCACCCAAAGTACTTTTTGCCACATCCATCACAGCCTTTAAATCATCCGCTTTGTCTGCGTTTGAGAATACAGCAGTCAAACTGGATGCATCTTGAAGTCCAAGATCAGCAGAAGTTTCCATAACTTCTTTCATGGAATCTGCTTTATCCGCATTCTTCAGGGTACTGGCGAGAATGGAAGCACTACCAGCATCCAGCTTCTTGTTTCCTGATCCATCGTCTGCACCAAGAGTACTCTTAGCAACATCCATCACAGCCTTTAAATCATCCGCTTTGTCTGCGTTTGAGAATACAGCGGTCAAACTGGAAGCATCTTGAAGTCCAAGATCGGCAGAAGTTTCCATAACTTCTTTCATGGAATCTGCTTTATCCGCATTCTTAAGAGTGCTGGCAAGAATGGAAGCACTACCAGCGTCCAACTTCTTCTTTCCTGATCCATCGACTGCACCTAGAGTGCTTTTTGCCACATCCATCACAGCCTTTAAATCATCCGCTTTATCTGCATTCGAAAAGACCGCAGTCAAACTGGCTGCATCTTGAAGTCCAAGATCAGCAGAAGTTTCCATAACTTCTTTCATGGAATCTGCCTTATCCGCATTCTTAAGAGTGCTTGATAAGATGGAAGCACTACCGGAATCCAACTTTTTACCTCCTGTACCATCATCACTGCCTAAGGTTTTCTTCGCGACATCCATAACCTCCTTTAAATCGTCTGCTTGGTCAACATTGGTAAACATTGACTCCATGTTCGCTTTGTCCTTTACGCCAATCTCCGCTGCAACCGCGACTACTTCCTTTACAGCTCCGGAATTTTGCGAATTTTCAAGTAAGCTATCAAACATCTCTGGTGACTCAACACCAATTTCTGCAGCTTGCTCTGTTACTTCAACAACATCATCAAAGTTACCAACTAAATCTCCGATAAACTGAGATTCAGTTTTATCTCCTTCAGCACGACGGCCAAGTCTGCGGGCGACAGCCTTCTCTTCTAACTTATCAGCCCCTTTTCTAGATACCTTGACATAGGTATCCACTTTTTCAAGTTTTTCGGGGTCGTTCAAATCAATCAAGCCCGCTTTATCCAAGGCTACAGCTTCTTCTGATCCATTATCATCAACTCCTTTAGCAGCCGCAGCCTGATCTGCATCCTGTTCCTGAAGTTCCTCTTCAGAAGGTGCTTCATCTTCAACATCTTCAGAACCCTCGCTGGTTGGAACCGAGCTATCATTTACCGAAGATACTCCTGTCGCACCTTCCGATGCTTCAAGGTCTGCTTCAATACTTGCTAAAAGGGAGGGAGGTACTTTGCCTAAGGTGGGAGGAAGGATAATCCCACTAGCACTGATACCTGCAGAAAAGCTTTGGCCTTGTCTGACCATGGTAGCAATATCAGATCCACGCAACTGTGTAGCAACGGATCCTTTGAACATATTGATGTTAAGATTGGTGGCTCCATTGTTGGCCATAATTCCCATTTGGCCTGATGTTCCGCGGATACCTGCGGTACCGACTGGGGATTCAATATTGAAGCTTGACCGTTTGTCTAATTTCTTAACATCAAAAACCATATCTCCCAATTCCAAATCCATAACCGTTTGAGATGAACTGGGCTCACCTTTCATATCCGACAATTTTTTCTTGCCGGGATCAAATTTCTCCTGGGTGAATTTTTTGATGTTTAGGGCAGAGTCAGACTTGATGGTGGAAACTGTACCGTTGGAAAGAAGAAGGATAATCTTTGAGGATGGTCCCGTCTTAATTGTATGGCCGTCAAAAAGTAGACCACCTGCCTTAACTTGACTTGCGGGGAGTTGAGCCTGGGTTTCGTTGTTCGTAACCGTGACTTGACCTTCAAGAGATGCAATGATGATCGCTCCCTTCGATTCCATGACTTCTGCCTCCTGAGAATATAAGGAAGAAAAAATAAACAATATGGGAAGAATACGAAAAACTTTCATGTCAATACGGGTTTGGTAGATATATAATTACAATATTCAACTATTATTTAGCATCTTGTCCACAAAAAATACACAGACTCTTAAATTAATTTACAATTTTGTAAACTTTTCCCCACGGAGTCGAGTAAACTTTTTGAAAATAATCAGCCGGTAAATCCTCCATTAAGAATCCTTGAACCAGAACACTTTCAAATGTTTCTTGGTCCATGAAAAACCAGGCCTGAGACATTTGGTACCCTCTAGCTGGAATTTCAATTTCCTCCCCAGCTGTGATCACATCTTCCACCTTAAGCTCCAAATGCTGAGCAAGCATCATCTGGGGGACTCCCGTGGACCGTGCGACTTCCTCGACAGTCCTGCCGCCAGAAGGAACTTCGTAACGGCGACCTCCAGCAAAGATAGGAAGATTAGTTTGAATCAAATGAAAACGGGGAGTTCCGAGCTTTTGGGATGGCATCTTTATAAGCTTACCAGTTTTTGAATCATGCATTCTGCGATGAAAAGCGAAGGGAACAGCTTCCTGTACTCCCGGGACTTTGGCTTTGTAGGTTTTCAAGTTTGCTTCCACCTTATATCCACCACGCATATTTAAAGATACTCCATCGGGCATACTTGTTACCCAATCAGCCTGAGTCATAAATGGTTGCCTGACCGGATTGACCCCGTTCTCAAATTTGGGGTGAGAAAAAGCCTCGGCATCGAACTTGTCCAAAAGAAAACGCTTGGCAAAGGTAGAATTAAAAACCGTAGATGAAAGAATAATTAATTCTTTTGTATTTTTGACCAAGAGTAGTACCCTACCCGAACGGGGATCTGGTTTACTTAAGATATTGAAGCCATCAATATTTACGGATTGGACCAGTTTCGCAAAATCTCCGGTATTGCCGGAAGTACTCCATAATTGAGAATAACTTACAATTCCTGACTGTTCGCCTTCGACCCGCAAATTACCCTGCTTATCAAAACGGAAGCCTTCATCAAAATTAAATGAATAACCCTCCACCCTTCCATTTCGGAGAATTTTCATCGGGGGTTCCCGATTGGAACTATTTTGAGCTGCTTGACCATCAGAAAAATATAGGTTTCGCGAGCTAAAGCTTAAAATAGTCGGAAATATCTTCAAGATTTCGTAAGGCAAAAAGAGAAAAATATCCCTTGATTGTGGGGGTAAAGGATAGGTACCGGTTTCCAAATCGTGAAGAATACCCTGATAAAACTCGAGATCTGGCTTACCATCATTGAAGATAGCCTGGACGGCGGTACTGTAGGTTGGCTTTCCCTGCTTAATTTTTTCCTGCATATCCACATAGGTATCTGTCTTTAGCCGAGCCAAATTGACCGCACGTTTTGAATTGCGAGAGCGTAAAATTTCAGAAGTCAAATAATTATCAAAAGTTTGGTGTGCTGGAGAGGTAAAAGTTCTGGCTCCACCATAAAACCAACAACCTGATCCATAATCCCACCAAGTTACTACGAAGTCATCTGGATTTGAGGCTTCATTTAATTTCGTAAGAACATCGATGGTTTTTGTGGGATAGACTACATGAGAATGATAATTTTGGGCATGTTGGATATTGGGTCTGACCAATCCTACGACAATAAAAACACATACAGACCAATAGAGAAAATTTATTATATATGTGGGAAACTTTTGGAACTTTCCTTGAGCCTTGCTATCAAGAGCCGATGGAGAATTAAATTTAGAAAGCATTCCTGCTATGGGAGAGAACAAGATCGACCAAAGAATAACTAGGATAAGAAAGGTAACACCCAACGCCGCAATATTCCCCACATGCACCGTGAATCGTAGCCCCACAGCTCCTTCAAAGCAATAATAGGCGATGGCTAAAAAAGGGATTGCCATGCAAAATTCCCAGTAGCGCAAAATAATAAGAATGACTCCAAGCAATCCAAATATGGCAGTCGGAATAATGAAGGCATCGTCTTTATCCTTTGCGGGCAGACAACGGGGACAGGAGCAGGAAGGGCTGTCAGCTAAAATCCTATTTCTGACTACTTCTTTTGGGATGCCACTGGCTTCCCGGACCGTGGAAAACACATCCAAATAACTGAGACTGTAGCCTTTTTCTTTATTTTGCGATGTTAAAGACACTCCTTCACCAGCGGAAACATAACGGTCGAGCTTGGCAAAAATCTTATCTTTTACATCACCGCCCAAAATTGCAAATGCAGTAAACAATAGACAAATAAGGGGAAGAAGAAATGGAGGCAGGGTAAAAATGGATAATTTTGGACGAGAAGAATCTTCTCTACGGTTACCCCATTGCTCGTCAAGTCCTCCGTTGGAAATATTCTTATCCGTTTCTTCCGATTTTTTTTTGATTACGCCAACTTTTCCAAGTATAAAAAACAATGTAATTAAAATGAGTAGCCCGGCAAAAAACCAACCTGGGCTACGCTCAATATTAGACCCATACGACCATGATTCCGCGTAGGCCGCAAAAGCAACCAGCATAATTGACTTGAAGGTAAAGGTAGCACTCGATGAGGAAATGGCTTCTCGCCATTTTTTCTGGTGAAAGACAAAATAATCCAAAGCAACTAATCCCACTCTGTATCCAATATAAGATAAAGTAAGAGCACCTGTTATCGCCTGCCCGGAAGCATAAAAGAAACGATAAAGATAGAGGGTTAATGCGGCAGCCAAGGCATAATGAAGGGAGCGTCTTCGACTGGCTGATAATAAAAAATACAAGGCAAAAGCAGGGACAGTTATAGAAAACATATCCGTATCGTAATATCCGGCCAGGGTACGGTTGTAATAACTATGCGTAACCCCTGCCAAGCATGCCGCGAAAAAGCCCCAAATATTGCTCCCATATAGCCGCCCAATCAAGACAATGGGAATACAAACTATGCCGGCAATATAAACCGGAAGCCATAATAACAAAACTTCAATGGTGAGAGAAGGGAAGAGTTGCAGTAACCAATAGGGCAACATCGTGATCATTCCACTGTTCAAAGCACTCGGAATGAGATTGTTATCCTGATGCATTTCAAAATGAGCTTTCTGTAGGATACTTCCAAAATAGAAACTGTCGTGAGTATTGGGCAGCGCGACCCCATCCTTCACCATATCAGGGTGAAAATAAACTGTCTCTCCCTGCTCATTTTCATAACTAGCTTGGGCAAAATCAATCCATTCCAACCGAACCCAAAAGCTTAAATAATAAGCAAGAGCCATTAACAAAAGGGTGGCATACCAAGGGAATTTATCTTTCGGGAAAGAAAGTACATTGCCGAACATACCCCGATCGCGAATTACATTTTGGAACCATCCCGCCTGCTCCTTGGAAATATCCGAGGAAGCCTGATCGTTCGGATTCTCCGAAATGCTTTCTATTTTGCTCAAATTAAGATAAAAATGAAAGCTGTATTACTTAACGGAATTTTTTCTCTAAGCCAAATAATTTCTTTCCAAGGGAGTCAAGTATAGGATTGGTCTTAACCGCTTCAAATGAATTACCCAGTAATGTCCTCGATCCAGGGTGGAGGCGAGCACCCAAATTTTTCACATGGAATGCATAATTATTATTAACCATAATTCCTAACAGTTCTCCTTTCTGTGAAAAAACAAGATCACTTTTAGAAGGGTCAAATTTTCCCGTTAAGAAAGTAAAATTTGAATGTTCTACCTTGATATACCTGGAATCTTTTTCGTCCCGGACAAAATTGGTCTGCCCAAACCGGCCTTTTTGTGAATCGACCACCACTGCCTCTGAAAAAAGATAAGGGTTTTTAGGAGCAGAAAATATTTCTAAATCGGTGGTTTCTACCAATTTCTTGGGATCCAAGTAGAGAGGGATGATAATAATCCTTGGATCATCCATGAAAGCAATTTCTTTGATCGCAATGGGTTTCTGAAGTTTTTTCCCTGACAAGGATCCCTTGACCGAGACTAAACTACGAGGTCTGGGTTGTAACCTGAAAGGACTGTCCTTGGCATGAACCAAAGTGTATGCGAAAGAGCCATCTGCTAAGATAATGGAATCCATAGAAAACTTTTCTGTTTTCTCGGCTCCAAGGAACCCTCCCTTATGTGTAAACTCCAGCTCCAATAGAACTTTATTCTGTTCGTATTTCGTAAAAATTTCATTAAGGGACTGTTTTTGTCTCTCGTTTAATTTTTCAAAATTTTCTTTTTGCACAGCCGCAGTCTCCTCCACCTCCTTCTTGATATTTTCTACTTTCGAACCTACTCCAGAAACTTCTTCACTTACTTCAGCCATAGTAGCTTTAACTCCGGACACCTCGTCACCCACTTTGGAGACATCTTCTTTTACGCTGCTGACTTCCTGCGTAACTGTGGTGATCTTGTCCCCTACTCCTGCCAATCCTTCACCCACTGTTCTCAGATCCTTCCCCACACCTTCCAGTCCCTGGTTAAGTGAATCTATTTTTTGATCAATTTTGGTGGTGGATGCAACTAAAGCATCCGAACGTTTCTTCTCATCTATCAATAAGGCTTTAGCTTCTTCCGCAGCCTTTTCCTCTGCTTTGGCTTTTTCCAATGTGGCAGCCAGTTCGACCCGCATGTTCGCTGCCTCTTTTTCTTTTCTTTCCTTGAGCTTGGATAGTTCTTCTTGTTTCTTTTTGGCTTCCTCTAAATTTTTGGCCAACAATTCGAGTTCTTTTTTGGAAGCAGCATTGCTCTGCAAAAGCTCTTCTCTCTTTTGGGCAATCTCCGCTCTTTGTCGGGAAAGTTCCGCCGCATCTTTTTGGGCTTGCGCAATGGCAGCTTCATTGCCTGCGATAACCTGATCACGCGAGGCAATTTCCTGTTCTTTGGACTCGAGTTCTTGTTGACGTTGGAGAATTTGTTCCTCCAATTGTTCCTTTTGCCTGACGAGAGCATCCTTATCGCTGCTTAAATTTTCCAAGAGAGTCTCATTGGTCGCCTCAAGCTCAGCCACTACATCATCATAACTTTCTCCATCTGAAATTCTCTCAATAACCTCCTTTGACACCACCTTTTGATCATCCTGTGCAAGGATGGCACCTTCCGGTACATCAAACCGTGCCAAGGCCAAAATGCTAAGCAACAGAAAGTCGCAGACAACAAGCAGAAGGCTTCGATTCATACCTCTACTCTTCCGATTGCTTCACCAACAAGTGATTACGGTAGGGTCGAACCACAAAGATTTTGAGGGCTGCCACAAAAAGAATCCCAAAAAGGGTGGAGGTGTAAGCACCGATCAACGCGTCCTGCTTCACATCCAATACCAGAAGCAGGATTAAGGAGAGAACGGTTCCTCCGAGTCCAATATACAATCCCAAATCGAACAGGTTGTCCTCGTTGTCGAGAAGGTCGAGCTTAAGACTTGCCTTAAGTTCTTCATTCTTCACTTGAGATATCCGTGAAAGACATATCATAAAAATGGCCACTTGAATGAGTAAAAATACTCCTGCAATAATGGCCGTGACTACGGTTAGATTTTGTTCCGCCATGGATTCCTCATTGGCATAGGCGAGCAGATTCGCAAGTGCAAAATCAAATCCTGCCACGGAAACTTGTCCACGTGGGGTTTGTAAAAGCGAGGGTTCGAGAACTAAAATTGAGAGTAAACCCCACACAACAGAGACCGAAAGGCGTCTTGACCAGCGGAGTATAAAGTGACTGTTGGCACGTAAATAAGTCGGTCTTGGCAAAACATTGGAAAGTAAAAGTAAAAGAAAGAAAAAACTCGCCGTAATCAAAATCAACTTAATTACCATTGCCAAATCACGATGCTCATAAGACAAATATGTGAGTACGAAACCGCCTAAAAGTGGGAAGACAGGAGAGATTGCACTTTCAAGAATTCCATCCTCATGTATGGGCTTATTTTGATTAAGAAGATGCTGTAACGCCCCTTTGCCATGATACATGGCAGTCCGAAGATCCTTTAATGCAGCAACTGCTGCTTCTTTATCACCATCCTTTTTAAAGACAGGATAGGATTCAATAAAGTTGTGTACGCCTGATGGATCCCCGGACAGTAAAGTTGCCGCATAAATAATTTTTAATTCTTTTTCAAAATCTTTACGGATAACCTCTCCGTTCTGCTCAAGCTTAGTCAGATTTTTTCGTTCCTCCACTCGCTGATCAAGCGGGAGAAAATTAATTTCCCTACGCAGCTCTTTAATGCTACCGATCGATACAGAAAGGGGCCTATTTCTCATCCGTACCATTGCCGCCAAATCAAAAACTCCCCGTAAATCCGGACAGCTCTTGGTAAGTTCTGCCATCTGCATCAGGTTCATTTTACGAGCCAATTGATGGGCTGCCCAGAAAAAGGACCGGATTTTTTCTTTGGCTTCCAAGTTGCCAAGAAGTGTTTGCTGGGCCAACTGACCTATCTCATAACTTGTCTCGTCAGAATAGTATCCATTTTCCATAGCCATTGCAGTCCCCACCATCATGGGTACGAGAATCGGATAAGGAAGCCAACGGCCATGGCTCTCCAATTTGCCTTCGTTATTCATTACCCCCCCAATAATCACTGCATATGCACCGGTGTCAGTACGCCCAACTTTAAGCAGGCTTAATCTTTCTGATAAATCCATGAAGTCGGCTGGAGGCATGGTTTGATTACCGTCGATTTTAGCCACATCTGAGCTGGATTTATCCTTTGTCACAGAAAACCATGTGGCATTGTTGTTATAAGCAGCAAGAGCAGCACGAGCACTGGCCATGCATTCATCACGAATTTCAGCTTCAGACTTATTTGCATCCATCTCCTCGGTAGTCTGCAAACCAACCGACAAAATAATATTACGCTCTGGAAAGTAAGGAAAACCCTCCAGTTTAGCCATCTTTACTCCAGGAAAGGCGGAGACCAGAGGCTCGGCCAATAAACGGTTCCAAAAATTCCCGGGGCGGCCATCATTCGGGATTGCCTGCAACAGGGCCCGCACATTGGTGTTAGAGCTTTCCTCGGCCAACCTTTTACGAAGACTACCCTGAACAGTTGCCCGGTTGTAAACAATAAAGGCTTCATATCTCTTACGATTGAGATTGAATTTATCAATCCCTCCGAAATATTCTTTAAAAACTTGTTGATCAAAAATACTGCCACCACCCGAAATTTTCAGTTCCGGAGATGTTTTTTTTCTGATAGTGTTAGTGTATTCTCCCCTTCTTTCCACAGAGGTTAGAGGTAAAAGCATTTCCGCGGGGCCCAAATTGTTTTGGCTCAACTGACGAGCCATTTCTTGATCCAAAGTTTTGGTTCCCACACCCACATCTTCCAGAGTGGTTTCGGAAATTGCCGAGAAAAAGACTGGAGAGCCAAAACCTAGGATTGCCAACACTATGCAAATGGGCAAAAAAAACACGCTCCCCAACTTTCTTTTATTATTTGATTCTAACTTGGCCAATATGATCCTTATATTCTTTGACTTCGCCACAAGTGGCAATTGCAATTTGTTCACATGATGACATATATTTTGTAGGGCAACTTTCTTGCCAAAACTTTACATAAACAACATTTAGAACAAAAATTTGCCTGCTATGAGCCTTCGCATCACTCAATACGGAGAAGCCATCCTTTCCCAGGAGGGGAAAAAAGTGGATTCTTTTGATGACGAGCTTTCCGAACTTTCCAAGGAAATGCTCGAAGCTATGTACCAAGTGGAAGGGATTGGACTGGCTGCTCAGCAGATAGGGGAAGCGATGCAATTCTGTGTGATCGATGTACCCGACCATCCCGAATACCCCATGGCCTGTATTTTGGACGGCAAGCCCCTCTCCCCCTCCCTGCTCATGCCGATCTCTTTAGCAAATCCTGAGATCACCCTCTTACCCTCAGACGAATTTTATTATGAAGAAGGGTGCCTCTCTTTTCCCGAAATCCGGGGAGATATCGCCCGCCCCGAACGTATCCTTGTTCGTTATCAGGATTTGGATGGAGCCCATCATGAACTTGAGTGCGATGGCCTGCTTGCACGCTGTATTCAGCACGAAGTCGATCATCTCCAAGGAATCCTCTTTATCGATCGTATGGAAAAAGAAGCCTATGCAGAAATCAAGGCTCAAGTAAAAGCCCTCAAAAAGCAGACTCTGGATTGCCTGAAAGAAGGAAAGCTTCCCCAAGTCCCCATTCCCCAAGCTGAGGAGTGAAAAGACACACTAGACAGGGAGAAGTCATCTTAGCGGCAATCAAGACTGCCGGTCGACCTCTTACTCCATTAGAGATTCATGAATTGGCTTCCAAAAAAATTCCCCGTCTAGGGATAGCCACCACTTACCGGCACATAAAAACTCTCAGCGAAAGCCATCAGGTCGTGGGAGTCGATTATCCTGGGCAACCGCCACGATATGAATGGGCCGATGGGCAGGACAAGGTCCACTTTGCCTGCCGAGCCTGCGATAAATTATTTGCCTTAGAGGACACCATGGAAGATACACCCCCAGCCAAAGCACCCAAAGGATTTAATGTACAGGGCTTCGAGGTTATGCTGTACGGGATGTGTCCAGAGTGTGGGTGAACGATCTAAGTACTAGAACGAAAAGCCTAACCCAGCGAAAATTGCCCTGCCCAAGGCAGGATATCCATCGGCTTCTTCATATTCTTTATCCAAAAGATTTTCGATTCTGCCAAAGAGCTTAATTTCCTCAGTAATTTGATAATCTCCAAAAACTCGAATAACAGCAAAATCATCTCCTTTGACTCTATCAAAAGTTCCCCCATCGATGTCCATTACATCCTGTGTAAGTTTCATTCCCATCCCTAAGGTATGGGTCTCATTGGCATGTTGAACAACGAGGTGTCCAAGAAATCTGGGACGACGTAACAACCTCTCATTCGTGCTGGAATTCTCTGCTTCCAAATAAGAGAATGATAGACGGTATGCGAAATTTCCCTGAATTGCTTCCAGAGAAGATTCAAAACCCTTTGAACTCGCACTACCCACATTCGATGTCGTAAACCCACTCCACTCAAT
>MDTB01082949.1_pt1 | contig 11889 bp, 12 predicted proteins | sample 811161 | NCBI WGS metagenome assembly MDTB01 (sample SAMN05326650, study PRJNA326480) | marine metagenome | isolation source: seawater | place: Mediterranean Sea | collected 2009 | reverse complement strand
TTAGCGAGTTTTTTCTCCGTCTTCTAATTCTTCGTCATCGTACTCAGTGCTTGTTTCTTCTTCATAATTTTCATCATCCACATCTAAAATAGCCATCCTTCGACTAGTGACACGTCGCTTTGACTTCAAAGACTGTGGGCGTTTATCCTTTTGCTGTTTGATGTCCGTTACAGATTCTATGTCCTTTACAATGTCCTTTACATTTTTGTCCTTTAGAGTTTTTGCTGTTTGTCCTTTATAAGTTTGCTCTTGGGATTCAGGAGATGAGGGTGCAAGGAAATCATCTTCGTTTAACTCAATACTTTCAGAAGCACTTCCTTGTTCTGATTTTGAAAGGAATCGTACAAGATCAGCGTACGCATACTTAAGTACACCTAAGTTCATCTCTGAAATATAGCCAGATGCATGAGCGATATCAAGAAGTGAAAGTAATTGTCGCACGTGTGCTGAAATTGCATCTACGGAATCAGGGCCAGTGCTTTGAAAGCCTTCGCGCAAGCTCATTACCATCGGTAGTAGATACTGGGCAGATTCACGGATATTCTCACGGACACTTTCGCTTTGTGGAACAAAATTTGTTACCAAATGAGTGGCAAGCACAAGACGTTCAACTTTCTTGTAGGCTATTTCTGCAGCACGGTTTTGTCCGAAAGGACTCACGGACATATTTGCATCCAATGAAATACCTTCATAGTTAATAGGTTTATATACTGCTTTGTTGTCCTTTATAGTCATAATAATGTCCGTTATATAAAGGACATTGTTTATAGCAATTTGTCCTTTACGTGCATGTCCGTAAAGATGTCCTTTACGTTATGTCCATAATAGGTTTATGTCCGTTAAAGTCAAGTGTCTGCACATGTATGTGAGACCGCTTCTGGCTCTAAATACCATCGGGGCTGCTGTTGGCATTTGAGTTAATCAGACACCGCCTTGTAGACACACATGTCCTTATATGCACAAAATACCTTGCACGCTCTATGGTATTATTGAGTGATAATTCAATATATTAGATAGACATCATGATGGCAGCACGAACACGGAAGAAACCTATGACTAAAAAGTCGAAATCAAAAAAGGAAACGAAACGAGCACGACGGCGAAAAGAGGAAGAGTTTGAAGAAGAGGGCTCGTTGGATCTTCCCATTCAATCTGAAACACTCCGTGGTGTGTGGGCAGTTTTTGCAATTGCAGCAGGTATATTTTTCACTCTTGCATGGTTTGATGTTGCCGGAAAAGTAGGGACCACATTGTACATCTGGCTCTCTGCCTTTTTTGGGGTCGGCTACGTTCTTGTGCCAATTTCTTTCGCAATAATCGCAATGGTTTTATTTCGTTCACTTGAACATGAGCGTATCGGGACGCTAAAAATTGTAGGTACTGGTATTTTCTTTCTGAGCGGACTTGGACTTGTGGAGACAATGTTCCCAAACCGAGGTGGCCTTATTGGGCAACTTATTTCTGCGCCACTTACGTACGCGGTGGATACCATTGCAACGATAGTTGTACTTCTTTCCTTGATTGTTATTTCTTTGTTAATTGCATTCGACATGCATCCTCAACATGCCTTCCCTACCATCTCTCGTTTGCTGAAACGTAAATCAGATGAAGATGACGGGGAAGAGCAGGTGTTTGAAGATGAAGAAGAGGCAGTTATTGAATCGGGTACTGCACGCGCCGAAGCCGAAGCAGAGGAGGAAGCAGAAGAAGAGGGAGAAGACGAACCAGAAACAAAAAAGAATAGTGGTATATTTAACTTCGGTGGCACTGATGAGCCGGGTCCTGCAATATTTAATTTCGCTGCAGGAAGTAGTGGAACGTATTCCCCCCCTCCACTGTCACTTCTACAAAAAGATAAAGGGAAACCTTCGGTTGGTGACGTAAAAGCAAGCGCAAACACCATTAAGCGAACTCTGCAGAACTTTGGTATTAGTGTAGAAATGGATGAAGTGTCCATCGGTCCGACGGTAACACAATACGCAATGAAACCAGCTGAAGGAGTGCGGCTTGCAAAAATTATGAGTCTGCAAAGTAACCTCGAACTCGCGCTTGCTGCAACACCTATACGTATCGAAGCCCCAATCCCTGGTAAGGCGCTCGTAGGTATTGAGGTGCCAAACACAAGCAAATCTACCCTTGGGCTTGCTTCTATATTTAACGACCACGAATTCCAAAACTCGGATAAGCCGTTACTTATTGCACTTGGTCGCGATATCGCAGGAAAACCACACTATACAAATATCGCAAAGATGCCTCACTTGCTTATTGCTGGTGCCACAGGTGCTGGTAAGTCGGTAACCGTGCACGATATTATTGTGTCGCTTCTCTACCGAAGAGGCCCCCAAGAACTCAGATTTGTTATGGTAGACCCAAAGCGGGTTGAGCTTACGATGTACAATGAAATTCCTCACCTACTCACACCAGTTATTACCGATCCAAAGAAAGCTATTCTTGCACTTAAGTGGCTCGCAAAAGAAATGGACAGACGTTACGACATTCTTGAAACCGAAAAAGTACGAGATATTGCCTCATACCACAAAAATGTATTTGAGCCTGCGCAAAAGAAAAAGAAGGATGATGATTCTGACATGCCAGAGCCAATGCCGTACATTGTTGCTATTGTTGACGAAATGGCAGACCTTATGACCTCGTATCCACGTGAGCTTGAAGCATCTATTGTACGCCTTGCCCAGATGAGTCGTGCGGTTGGTATTCACCTTATTCTCTCGACGCAACGTCCGAGCGTGCAGGTTATTACTGGGCTTATTAAAGCAAACATCCCTTCACGAATTGCGCTCCAAGTATCTTCGCAAATTGATTCGCGAACGATTCTCGACATGGGGGGTGCTGAAAAACTGCTCGGTGCGGGTGATATGCTCTATCTTTCAGGAGAAATGAGTAAACCTCACCGTATTCAGGCACCATACGTATCTGAAGAAGAAGTGAAAGGTATCGTAAAATATCTAAAAGACTCGCATAGTGATGAGCTTCCTGATGAAATTGATCTTACTGAAGTGATGCACGATAACAGTGTCTTCTCTGCAAGTGTCGGAGGTGATGATGAAAACGATGACGATGATCTCTACGAAGAAGCAAAGCGTGTAATTATTGAGGCTGGAAAAGGTTCGACGTCATTTTTACAACGAAAGCTCCGTGTTGGATACGCTCGTGCGGCACGCCTAATGGATATGCTTGAAGAACGGGGCGTTGTAGGGCCTGCTGAAGGCTCTAAAGCTCGCGAAGTAATTAGCCAAGAGACAGACACAATGCCAGAGACTGAAAATCGACTAGCCGACGAAGATGAAGCAATGAAAGAGATGGAAGTGGATGATGAAAATTATGAAGAAGAAACAAGCACTGAGTACGATGACGAAGAATTAGAAGACGGAGAAAAAACTCGCTAAAGTCTATGCTTCCCCACCACTCAAAACTTACAAAGTATTTCTTTGCGGCATTTGTGGTTGTATTACTCTTTTATGCGTACTTTGAAGCGCGCAATCTCTTGTATGGCCCACAAATTGTATTGCAGAGCGGAGAAGCGATTACTGTTCAAGAAGAATTGATAGAAATAAGTGGGACGGTAAAAAATGTAGTCGAAATTACGCTCAGTGGACGCCCGGTGTTTATAGACGATACAGGATTTTTTACTGAAAAACTTCTTCTAGCCGACGGATTAAACCGTTTTGTTTTTGAAGCGCGAGATAAATTTAACCGTAAAACTCAAGAGGTGCTTGAAGTTGTATATCAAATCCCTACCTCAGACATGACCGAGCACGAGTTACTAGAAACTGATACTATAGAAGAACCATTAAAATAATTGTGTATATATGAGTGCAGCAAAGAAAAAAGTAGCGAAGAAGGTAAAAAAAGATGCGGCAGCTAGCGCAAAGAAGAAGAAAGTCCTGTCTGCGCAGGTGGGCGAGACTACGGAAAAAGCGCCAACTCCTGTAGAAAAAAAAGGTAACGCAAAAGTCGATGCAGCTATTGCAGACATCAAGAGTAAGTTCGGCGACGAAGCTATCATGATGCTCGGTGATCAAACGCACGTTGATATAGACGTGATTCCAACTGGCTCTATTGGTATCGACTGGGCGCTTGGGATTGGAGGATTGCCGCGAGGACGTATTATTGAAGTATACGGTCCAGAATCTTCTGGTAAAACCACCCTCTCTCTTCATGCGATAGCTGAAGCTCAGAAACTTGGCGGTGTCTGCGCCTTCGTAGATGCCGAGCACGCTCTTGACCCAGTGTACGCAAAAAAACTTGGTGTAAAAACCCAGGACCTCCTTATTGCACAACCAGACACAGGAGAGCAAGCGCTTGAGATTGTGGAAAGTTTAGTGCGTTCAGGAAATATCGACATTATTGTTGTCGATTCAGTTGCAGCACTCACTCCAAAAGATGAAATTGAAGGAGATATGGGAGCGCATCAAATGGGAAAACAAGCGCGTCTTATGTCGCAAGCAATGCGTAAACTGACTGCTATTTCTGCAAAAAGTAAGACGGTCATTATTTTCATTAACCAAGTCCGTATGAAAATCGGTATGGTGTTTGGTAACCCTGAAACAACAACTGGTGGTAAGGCATTGAAATTCTACAGCTCTGTACGAATTGATATCCGTCGAATCGCACAGATTAAAAAAGGTACTGAAATAATGGGTGGTCGCCACCGTGTAAAAATCGTGAAAAACAAGGTTGCTGCGCCATTCCGTACTGCTGAATTTGACCTCCTCTATAACGAAGGTATTTCACGTGAGGGTGAGCTCTTGGCATTGGGAGAGAAAATGGGGGTTATCGAAAAATCTGGCGCTTCGTACAAGTTTGATGACATAGCATTAGGGCGTGGGTATGACGCCGCACGTACCTATCTCAATGACAATAAAAAAGTTGCGAGTGCTGTTCTTAAGGAAATTAAGAGTAAGTTAAAGGATGCAGTCTAAATAAAGCTTCATATAAGCTATTGTGAATGCCTCAATCAATTGAGGCATTCGTTTTTTCACTTCTACCGTAAATTCTCACATGCTAATGACCAACCACCAATACTTCAGTTAACTGGAGTATTCAGAGTTAGCCTAACCACCCACACTAAGTAGTGCCCGGAGCACTACCTGAATACCTTTTTCAAATGCCGTAGTTCGGTTGCTGCGCTTTCTATACTAATTGCACCCAACCCCTAAAATACGTATAATCCTTCACACTATGCTTTCGTATACAGAAGTAAAACCGGGAATACTTATTGTTTTGGACGGTGATCCGTTTGAAGTTATGGCGACCAGTGGTGTGGTGAAAAAGCAACGGCAAAAACCACACAATACGGCAAAAATGAAAAACCTACGTAGTGGTGCTACTGTTGAAAAAACCTACACCCAAGCCGACAAAATAGTTGAAGCTGATATTGAAATACGTGAGATACAGTTTATCTACGAAAATCGTGGTGATATTGTATTTGCAGATCCAACTAATCCGAAAGATCGATTTCCCCTCTCTGAAGAGATGGTCGGAGAAAAACTGAACTACATACGTGAAAAAGACATTGTTGAAGCAAAGGTGTTTGAAGATGACATTATTGGGCTTCGTATTCCTATAAAAGTTGAATTAAAAGTGACTGAGGCGCCACCTAATATACGAGGAAACACCTCAGCAGGCGGAAACAAAGTAGTCACACTAGAAACTGGTCTGAATGTTACTACCCCACTCTTTATAGAAGCTGGTGATACTATCCGTGTAAATACAGAGACTCGGGAATACGTTGAACGAGTATAGTTTCCACACACTGAGGACATCCGATGTCCTCAGTTGGTGGGTGTCGGTAGAGAACAAATAAACCGCCAAAGTGCCAAGCACTTTGGCGGTTTATTTGTTCGTATAGGTTTTTAGATTTACTTAATGATGTACGGTAAAAGTCCCATTTCGCGTGCACGTTTGATAGCAGTGGTAACATCGCGTTGATGCTTTGCAGTAAGGTTTGTCTGCGCACGTGACTTAATACGCCCGTGCGGGTTTAGGAATTGCTTCAATACGTCGGCGTCTTTATAGTCGATGTATTTTATTCCATTTTGTGAAAAATAATCTGCGCTCATAGCTCGTGCATAATACACTTTTATTGCTCGTTTTCAAGGGGTTAAGATGAGGAACAGAGGGATTGCACGGCAAAGCGGAGCAATTCCGAACTTATGTCGGTGCACTTCGCGAGTTCACGAGCGTTTAGTGCAAGCGACGAAGGGTATCGTAGAGTATGTAAGCACGAAAACCGCGAATCATATCAAAATATGGTGAGCGGCTTTTTTGTGGGCGCACCAAAATAGTATGTCCATTTTGAAACTAAAACGGGATATCGTCTGGATCTATGTCTTCTTCCGGATACTCAATCCCTCCCCCCGCAGCTGGTGCTGTTGGTTCTGCTGCTTCGTCACCTTTCGCGGTATTTGCATTTGTTGGTGCTCCTGTAGTTCCTGGTGCGCCGCCTCTTGGTCCAAACTGTACTCGGTCAGCTACAACCTCTGTACGGTACTTCTTTACACCATCTTGTTCCCAACTACGAGTTTGCATCCGTCCTTCGACAAACGCAGAGTTTCCCTTTTTTAAATACTGCGCTACAAGTTCTGCCTGACGCCCGAATACCACAATATTGTGAAAATCTGCCTGTTCTTTCTTATTTCCTTCCTTGTCTTTGTATACGCGATTTGTCGCAATACTGAATGTCCCTACTTGTATTCCGCTTGGAAGCGCTTTTAATTCAGGGTCACGAGTCAAATTTCCATATACCATTGCTTTGTTTATATACATACGTTATTACTAGTTAGTTACCCTGTATTGTATCAAAAAATGCGCCGTCTGGCGCATTTTTGAATCTATACTGCAGCTTCTTCTTTCTTTTCTTCCCCTACCAACTCTTCTATCGCTTCTTCAACCTGCTCTTCTGATACTTCCCCTCCTTCTTCTTCAACTACCTTTCGTTCGATAGTTCCTGTTGTCTTTACTTCACGCAAAATGGTGTTTTGTTCTGTCTGGAGCTGAGCTCGTGTCTCTTCGCGTGTTGTTTTAATTAAAATATACCGAAGTACTTGTATGTTTGTTTTAATATCTTCACTTTCAAGCGCAACTGCTTTCGCTGGTTCCATTTCAAATTTTATCCATCCGAAATATGCTGTTTCGTACTTTGTTTTCTTACCGCCGTTGTTGATGAACATAGGAAATGCAAGCGTTGTCATCTCTGGTGTTCCTTCAGTAATAAACGAGCCGCCACGTGCTTCAATTGCATTACGCACCTTAGCCACCTCTCCTTCAAGGTCGTCAGCTACTACCGTAGGTAGAATATGATATCCAAGTTCATATACTTGTGCGTCTGTGACTTCGTTGTTGTTTTCTTCTGTCATAGTTGGGTGAGAATAACACAGGTAGTAGTGCTGGGCAAGGCTATTATGCCCCTAGAAACAGCGTTCTTGTATTTTTATACAGTTGCTCACGTACCTTTTCAAAATTTTCTCCTCGCATATCAGCTATAGCGCGTATAGTATCAATAACAAACAGCGGTTCATTACGTTTCCCCCTGTGAGGAACAGGGGCTGCGTAAGGTGAATCGGTCTCTACAAGCATCATATCAAGCGGCACATCGCGCACTACTTCCTCGAGCTCAGGTGCAAAGGTAATGACTCCCGGAAACGCTATCGTAAAACCAAGCGCGAGATATTCGCGAGAAATTTCCTTAGTTCCAGTAAAGAAATGGGTGTTGCCTCGTACTGTATCACCATATTCCTTCTGGTAGAGCTTGAGTACCTCAAGAGCATCTTCATGTGCATCCATCGTCCCTTCCGAGGGCCGTACATGCAGCATGAGCGGTAGATTATTCTCCGCTGCAAATTGCACTTGTGCTTCAAATACTTCTCGCTGATGCACATATACCTCTTCTTTAGGAGTGCGGTAGTAGTCAAAACCGCACTCCCCGACACCAACTATTTGATTAGGAAACTCGGCAAGTAACTGAGAATAGTTTGATATATCAAACTGTTCGTTTGTGTCGGTTGGATGTACGCCAATGGTTGCACCAACAACCCGCTCTTGGCTTTGCGCTAGTGCAATTGCTTTTTTACTCGTCTCAAACGAAACACCTACGGTAATAGTCTCGACATTGTTTTCTTTCATCCTCTCCAGTACTTCATCTCGGTCAGAATCAAAATGATGCATGTATAAGTGTGAGTGTGTATCAATATGCTTTGTCATCTTATTCGTACTCTATCACGTAAACAGTCACGATAGAATCTCGTATTATATGCACCTCTGGATACTTTGCATTGAGCCAATCGCATACCGCCGTATATGTATCAATATCCTTATACGCATTTCTTAATTCTTCCTGCGCAATGTCACGGACAGGTTTCGCAACACAGCTTAGAACACGTACTGGCGCACGAGGTCCGGTAAAAACTGGTGGCTTCTGTTTCTTATGGCTTCCATAGGTGGCAATGAGACCAATGTACCACAAGCCGTCCTTATCGCAGTGCCAATACATTGGATGCTCAAAAGACGTGCGGTCGTCAGGCCGAAAGAATACCGTCGGAGTATTATTTAAAATCTCCTCTTTGTACTTTTGATCTTCACCAAATGTTTGTAAATAGAAATCTGAGAGATACGAGGTATCAACTGACATACTATGAGAGTCGCTCAAAAAGATTCGCTGGTTTCTTGTTTTGAAGTACTGATTCTTTAATTACCCTGTTGGTTTCAGGCATAAAGGGGTTCAGTAATATTCCAATAGTATATAACTCTAGAGTTAACTCTTGAATTAAACTCTTCCCCGCTGCAACATCAACTTTTATGAGTTTAAACGGCTCTGTTGTGGTTATCTTTTCATCTAGTTCGCCTATCTGCTCCCATACATAATCAAGTGCTTGATCCATTCTAAAGTTCTTGACTGCCCCAGTATATTCTTTAGGGAATCCAACTGCCTTAGGCCGCTCAACTGCGGTGTCTAAATGAGTTTCTGCTAACTTCATGATGCGCGCGGTGAGATTTCCTATGCCGTTTACCAAATCAGCTGTATACCACTCGTCGAGACGCTCCCACGTAACGTCTGAATCGTCTACAGGATGAACGTGTCGCAAGAGCATAAAACGAGCAGCTTCGGTGCCGTATTTCTCAACAAGCTCAAAAGGGCTGATTACATTTCCTAAAGATTTACTCATCTTTTGCCCTCCGCTTGTTATAAAACCGTGATAAAAAACCGTGTCTGCAGTCGGTAATTCAGCCGACATAAGCATTGCTTGCCAAATAATTGTCTGGAAACGGATTTGGTCTTTCCCGGCAATCTGCACGGCGTGTCCTTCATTCCAATACTTCTCAAAATGACCATCAGTATCGTTTGGCCACCCAAGCGTTGAAATATAGTTTGTTAGTGCATCAAACCATACATACATCACCTGAGAATCATCTCCAGGAACCGATATTCCCCAGCTCATACGTTCTTTGTCGCGAGAAATACTTAAATCTTCAAGTCCATTTTTAACAAAATGGATAGCCTCTTCACGACGCCAGTCAGGAACAACGGATGTTGGTGTAGCTAGATACTCTAATAATTTCTCTTCATATTTACTTAGTGCGAAGAAATAGTTTTCTTCTTCAATCTCCTGCGGTTTCATGTTCGGATGGTTGGGACATTTGCCATCTACAATATCCACGTCTCGCAAAAACATTTCGTCTCCAACACAGTACAAGCCAGTGTATGATTTTTTGTAAATATCCCCCGCCGCCTCACAACGCTTCCATAGCTCTTGTGCTGCCTTCTTGTGTTGGTCACTCGTTGTGCGTATAAAATTATCATTCGAAAGATTAAGTGCCTCCTTGAGATTATTAAACTCAGCTGCATAGCGATCTACATACTCCTGTGTATCTATTCCTTCTTCCTGGGCTTTCTGAGAGATTTTCTGTCCATGTTCATCAGTTCCAGTTGAAAAAAACACATCGTGACCTGTAAGACGCCAATACCGCGCAAACGTATCGGCCTGTACTGCCTCCAAGGCAAACCCAATATGGGGGCTTGCATTTACATACGGAAGTGTTGTTGTTATATAGCGAGAGCCCTTACGAGAATTTTTTGTCATGGTAGATTTCTAAAAATAGATTGCGAGGCGACGTTGAGAAGCCTGAGTCAATATAACGTATTGGCGAAGGGTTTGAAACAAGCCGCGGTGATATTTTGAGTAAATATGATTTACAAAAAATTATCGTAAGGACTCGTTATCCGTTTTCCTGTTCAGGTATGTGCCGAGCCTTTTCCAAGTCGTTAAATACCTCCTGTACTCCTGCGACAATTGGTACAGCAAGCAAAATGCCGAGTATACCTGCCAGCTTTGCGCCAATCAATAACGCGAGAATAACGAGAATTGGCGGTACACCAACAACTTTTGTAACCACCAGAGGATAGATGAGATGATTTTCAAACTGTTGAATAATCAAAAAAAGTGCCACTACTACCAACGCTATAGCTGGGCCACCGTTTACAAACGCAATAGCAACAGCAGGAATAGCCGCCAAGATTGGACCAAATACTGGGATAAGTTCCATGATTCCTGCAAATACCGCTAATACAAGAGCATACTGAATACCCAAAATTGAAAGTCCTAAATAGGTCAATACACCGATAAGTACTGCCAACAAAAACTGACCTTGCATCCACAACCCTATTTTGCGCTGTGTCCGACGCCATAATCCTAAGATATAATTTTCGTGCTTAATAGGTGTCATCACCCTGAGAAACTCTTCAATTCCCTTCTCGTTAATAGCAAAATAAAACGAGAACACGACAATAAGCAGGAAACTTATTACCCCACCGAATATCACACTAATAGCAGCAAGAAAGTTTCCTGAAGAAAGACCTGAAAGAAGTGTGTTAAGGTCTCGTGTTGTGTCAGCAAGCGAAAAATTGTTTATAAGAGAACGTGTTTCTAGTATTGCATCACCTTTTATAGCTTCAGCAGCTCCGATAGTCTCAAGGTACGTAGGGAGTGAGGCGAGCAAAAGCGATGTTTCGTCGAGAACCGGAGGCAGTAAGAAGAATACGATGCCAAAAAAAGCGCCGAAAAAAAGGGCGTATACTACTAGCACTGCTAATACACGAGGTACTCTATATTTCATTAATCCGCGAGCTGCTGGCTCAATAGCTGACGCGATCACAATTGATGTAAGCACGATGAGTGCGAGATCCCGCAGTTGCCACAGTAGAGTGACTGCTGCCAAAATAAGCACCACTCTAATTATAGTCCCCGTTGTTATAGAGAAAATAGCTCCATTCATGCTACAAGAATAGCATGCGCCACGGAGTTTAGCGAAAGGCTCTATGTGGTGACAAACGAAGTGAGCTCAGTGAGTGCAATGCGCTTTTGTTCCCCCGTATCACGCTCGCGTACAGTTACCGTATTGTCTTCTAAAGTATCAAAGTCTACAGTTACACACCACGGCGTACCAATTTCATCTTGACGGCGATAGCGCTTCCCCACATTGCCGTTATCATCAAACATAACTTGTGGGATTGTTTCCTTCAATTCTGTATAAATTTCACGAGCTTTTTCTACAAGCTCAGGACGATTCTTCATAAGTGGAAACACAGCAACCTTAACCGGAGCAAGTTCTGGCTTTAACTTCAAAAACACACGAGTTTCACCGTTCATTTCGTCTTCTGTATATGCTTCTGAGAGAACTGCCATTAGTGCACGCTCTACACCAAATGACGGCTCAATAACATGAGGTACAAACGGGACTCCTTCAACTGGCGTGTATACCATCTTTTCACCACTTCCTTCCATGTGATTCTTGAGATCATGATCGGTTCGATATGCTAAACCAAGCAATTCATCAAAACCCTTCCCCGGATAGTTATATTCGAAATCAATTGTC
>MDTB01189962.1_pt1 | contig 11892 bp, 2 predicted proteins | sample 811161 | NCBI WGS metagenome assembly MDTB01 (sample SAMN05326650, study PRJNA326480) | marine metagenome | isolation source: seawater | place: Mediterranean Sea | collected 2009 | reverse complement strand
TCTGATACTCACACAATATATTCTCCACGATTAGAAGTTAAATGGGATGACCATAAGGGTTATTCTACCGATGAAACGGGTAGTATGAGTGTATTGGATTTATCGGGTGGAACAGATATACATCTTTATATGAAAGGACTCAGAGATTATTATAGAGAAACAGATAAAGTTAAATTTAGAGTTGGTGCAAGAAAAAGATATGTAAATAAAACATTTTCTGATTCCTACTCAGTAAATAGTTTAACGGGTTCTTACATAGCAGAAGGTAGTGGTTCGTATTCCATAATTGATACTGCAACAGGTGAAACCATAGTTCCATTTAGTGCACACACATCAATGAGTGTAGATACAACATCAAATTATTTTATACAATATATGAATGGGTTTCATCCAGATAGAGTGTATAGAATATTATATAAACTAAAATATAATGATGGTCAAGAAATAATTTATGATGAGGATTTTGATTTTAAAATAAAAAGGGTGTAGGTTATGGCAACTGTAAATACTAAAAATGAATGGAAAGAAGATTTTATAGATAGTCTTGTAGATTTAATCTTTAGAGATTATCCTAATTTTAATCCAGCTGAATATAAAAAAATATTAGACCCCACCACTGGTCAAATAGTTTCCAATAGTGCTACTATGGTTGATGATGGTAATTTAGTTCTTTACCAAGAAGATTATCAACAATATAGTAGTGCATTTGATAAACAAATTGAAACATTAAGTAGTTGTTTCTGTGATGGTGTGTTTATACAAAACGAAGAGAATCAGACTATATGTAATAGTACATATACTACTATAGATGCACCAACTCAGATAGAATGGCAATCACAAGGTGAACCAGATGAGTTTGGTCAAGAAGTATGGTCACTTCAATTTACAAATATAGATGGTTGTGGATTTAGTGTTGGTGATGCTGGTTTTAATGAAGATGGTGCAACTCTTTTTATCAATAATGAAGTTTTAACTTTTTTAAGTCAATTTATTTCCTTTGATACATCAACACCAGAAATTGATTCTGAAAAGGCAAAAGAAATATTAGATTCTTCTATTTTTGAATTAATACCAAGACAGATAACAAGACAAGAAAGAATTAATAAAATATTTACTGAAATAGATAATTTAATAGGTGATGTACCTGAATTTAATTTTGATGTTGATAGCGATGGTATACCTGATACATGGAATACAAATTTAGAAACAAATCAAGATAATCATGCATCAAGTAATGATATAATATTTAATACAGAAGGTGGTAATATTGTTAGATTAGATAGAACTGCAGAAGAAGAATCTTCTAATGAAGGTCAAACAATTGAATCATTGAGAAATAGATTAAATACTTACTTAACAGATGTTGATAAAAAAGTAGACCCTACAATTGTAGATGAAAGACCAGAATATGAAGAAAAGGCACCAGGTTATATAAAAATAAGAAATCTAAATCAATCTATTATTATAAGAAACCAAGAAGGTTCTGATGTTGGATTAATAGGTGGTGATGAAAATAATCCAAAGTGGTTAGATACAGGTTTTGCTATAACAATGTGGGTTAAGTTTTTAACTAAGAAACAAGGTGGTACACTTTTTAATTTTGGTAATCCATATCGTAAAAAACAACCAAAGGGATTTTCATTAGAAACTTTTTCTCTTTTTCGTGATGGTAAAGTAAGAGAAGATAAATTATATACTTGGAAACAGTACATAGATTGTAAAACAGAAATTTCTGCATTTACATCGGCTGATGAAGGAAGTGATGAATATACTACAGAATTTAATGCACATTTTTTGGCATGTCAAGATTTAGAAGTTTATACTCAAGGTGATGATATTACTGATTATGATGAATGGTTTTCTGCAGAAAACGATTATTTTGAAGAATCTGATTACGAAAGATTTGTTAGATTAGTTGTAAGAGAAGCACCATCAGAAACATACCCAAGAGGAGCGATTAGAGATTCATCCTTTGGAGTAACAAAAGGAAAAGAAGGTACTGTATCACGAAAAATAAGAACTGCAGACCCATATAATCCAGATACATTTGCAAATGAAGAAGACCCCGTAGGTGATATAAATGACCCCGATGGTAGAGATGAATTAGATAATGTACCAAACTTCAACGGTACAATTCCAAGTGCACCTCTTTGGACTTTAGGAAATGCAGAAAATGAAAATTATGATAGACCTCATTATTTTCCAAATAAAGTTCTAACTAATTATACACGATTACCAATAGATTTTAATGAATGGTTTTTTATAGTTGCAACTTACAATCCAAACATAGATGAGGATACATCTTTTACTTATGATGGTTCATGTCCAGCTGGACAAGATTGTGCACCAAACGCACTAACAAGTTTAAAATTTTATAGTGATTTTTGGAGAGGACATGTAAATAGAGGGGGTTATGTTTTACAAGCAGGTGACCCTATTTTAGATATAAATCCATCACTAAATATTGGTGATAGTATAGGTTCTTTTACTCATTATTCTGGTTACGGTTCAAAGTGTAAAGTAGAATTTATATCAAAATCTGATTTACTAAGAGCTCGTGGCTACAAAACTTAATGGAGGTTTAATAAATGCCTTCAGGTAGAAACAATAAAGAAATTGATAATAGATTAGAGTTAGTTGAAAAAGAAAATAGAAAATTAAATTCTATAGTAGATTCTATATTAGCAGGTGCAACACCACCTGAAATTTCAAATTCAACACCACAATCAACTCAATCAAGGTCACAACCTCAATGTTATCCAGGTGTAGCAAATCAAACACAAAGATTATCTCTTAAACCATATCTATTGAATAATATTTCATTTAATGTTATTCCAGAATCTTTGAATATAGAAGATGTTTTTGCATCTATTGTGGATGAAGTAATTGTAGTATCAGATGATACGAGTGGATTCTATGTACCTTCTCTTGGTGTAAATACGATAGGAGAAATAGATTTAACCCGTTCACTTAATATTTTTGTAAGACCACCCGAGGGTAGTTTAATTGAACCCCCTGCATTATATAATTGTGAACAACACGATAATAATCAAAACGCATGTAATAACTCAGTAGATGAGTTTGGTATTTCATACGGTTGTTATTATGATAGCAATGAAGATGATTGTTATTGTAATTATTTAAGTGATAGTTGTTGTGGTGATATGGGTGGTGGTGGAGTTGATGTTAGAGATTGTAATCCTACTGTTCAAATGCCAAATATAAGTTTAGAAGTATTTGGTTGTCCTATTGATATAAATACTGTAACTACAGAATTGTATCCTTATATGTTAAATCTTGTACCATACAATGGGAATGTACCTCTCTTTCCCATAGAAGATTTTTTAGAATCAGTTTCTGTTTTACTTGCATCAGATGATAATCAAGGTTTTTATGTACCTGAATTTGGTATAAGTTCAATTAATCCACAACCTGGTAAGGGGATGAGAGTTTTTATAGAAGGTGGAAATACAATAAACTTTTTACCACCAAGTGAAACAATGGATGAGGGTTTATTTCTTCAAACAGAGATTAATCCAGCAGAAGACCCCTTTTTATTAGAATTAGATGAAACTTGTTATTCTGATTATACAACATACCTTAATGCAGGACCCGTTAATTGGGGATATGGGTTAGGTTCAAGTTTTTGTATGGATTACGAAGATTGGCCTTTAATTTGGCAAAATTTTTATGAAGGAGATGGTTTAATTAATCCATTCTTTAATTGGAGATTAGCAGGTTTTCAAACCAATTATACTGGTTGGGACCCATCATCACCAAGTAATCCAATAGATGCAAGATATGGGTTATATTGTGTTGCATACAATACGACAGAAAATCGTGTTATGGAAATACCAGAATCAATAGACCCTACAACTGGTCTTAGTGAATGTGTAACTGGTCAAGGAGAAGGCCTCGCATGTCCAAATAGTGCGGGAGTATGTGTAAAAATAAATGATGGTCCAATATCTCCAGATACTTCATTTGGACAAACTGTTGCACCATCATGTAGAAGATTATTTGCAAAATTAGCATGGCAATCATCAACTGCACCGACTGGTTCACCAGCTTGGTTAAATGGTCAAGATATAGCAACATTTATGTGTGACCCTTCACCTGTTGGTGATAGAACATGGGATATAGGTAGTTTTGTAAATACATCAATGATGTGTGCAGAAACATGTAATTTTTTAGCAAGTTTACCAACTCCCATTACTGCAGGTTTACCTATTGGTTCTGAAGGTGAAGGATATTCTTTTAAAAATTGTATAGAAAGAAATTTATTATCACCATTGGATATACTTGGAAATCGTATATCAAATGGATTTGGTTCTAATGCTGCATATACCACACCAGATAATTCTCTTCCTTGTGATTGTACTGGTCATAGATATTTGTATGATGATGGTAGTGGTAATTTAATATGTGGATATCGACCAGAGATAAATTTAGAAGATGAGGAAGGACCTTTTGTACCTGTACCAGAAGTTGAGGGTTGTACATACCCACAGGCACCTAATTATAATCCTGATGCAACGATTGATGATGGTAGTTGTAGATTTAATTTTACACCAGATGAAGATATTATAGATGACCCAATAATCATAGACCCTATAACACCTACAATTTTTGGTTGTCAAGATAGAAATGCATGTAATTATAATCCTTTTGCAACTATGAGTAATCCAAGATTATGTGAATATCCAAGACCGTGTCCTGATGGTGTTACTTTTATATGTCCACCAGAAATATGTTCAGAAACAATAGACCCAACAGAAATAGACCCCGTTCAAGATTTACCAGAACTTATTCAAATTGATAATATTACTGTAAACGATAGAGATGTTACATTTAATGTTAATATAATTGATTATGATGATTATAATGATAGAAATCAAAATCTTAATGTTAATTGGGGTGATGGTGATTTTGCACAAAGTTTTGATAATGAAACTGGTCCTGGTCCTTTTACTTTTTCACACACATATTCAAATTATGGTGATTATTTTATTACATTAACACTTACAAACGATGGTCAACAAATAAATGATTCGGTTGTATTTCAAGTAAATATAACAGAATTTTTACCTGATACTACTGATACAATAGTCGTTAGAAGTGCACTAATTCGTGATAATAGAGTAGATTTAACATATGAATATTTGGATTTTAATGTTGGTGAAACGGAAAGAAATATACCAATTAAAGTAAATTGGGGTGGATTTCCTGATACTTCAGATATAATTGATACACCAGTAAATACACCAACATTAGTAACACATTTTTATGATAATTATACTAATTATACAATAAATATTTCGAGTAATTTAAATCCAGATATTAATACTTCTTGGAATATACAATTAGAAGAACCCGTAGAGATACCACCTACGGTAGAAGATTTTGTAAGAATTAATGCTGTAGAATTAGATGATTTAACTATTTTATTAGATATTACTTATGTAGATTCTTTTTATGATATAGTTGAAGAAACTTTACAACGACCAATTAGAATAGAATGGGGTGATGGTTCGAGTTTAAATGAAAATGTGACAGTAAATACAGCACCAAATACAGTTATTTTTCCAAAAACTTATGATACTTATGGAACATACACTATTAATATTACGGCTATAGAATCAAACCAAATCACATCAGTAGAGATTCCTTTAATAGAACCTATTGAAGAAGAAATTGAAATTCCTGTCCCTATAGAATTTGAAGGTGATTGGATTCAAGGTGGTGATTTTAATTATATTGCAAACACATTACCACCAACAGCAGATGTTCTGTTATGTACCGATGTAGATTTTACAACTGGTTTATATCCAGATAGTGATTGTGTTGGTCAAGTAGAAGGTGCAGGTTGTTTTGATTCAGGTTTAGGTTTTGATTATGGTGAATGTAGACCATATCCAAGTGCAAGAACAATTAAAAATTCAATTTTTGAAACATGTGAATCAACTGAACCAATAACTGATGAGGCATTACTTGAATCTTATTTAGAAGGTTCTCTTTTAAGGACAATTCAATATCAAGAAGATGGTACTGCATATCAAACAGGTAATTTTTCATACACTGGTGGTGGTTATGGTCATAAATACTTAGATTCAGGTAAGGGATATATATTCCAAACACAATCGGGTGTAAACTTTTGTTTAAAATTAACACAACCGGAGCCTAATTTATGATAAAAGTATCAATGACATTAAGGGATATTGTTTTCCAAGATACAACTGTTGATTTTCCTCCATTAGATAGTTATTGTATTTATAGTGTAGACCCAAGTACTCTTTTACCAACTTTAATTGGATGTGCAGATTGTAGTGCTGGATATTCTGCTCCTTTCGTAAGTTGTAATCCTAATCCAGCTTCTGATTATTCTAATTCTTCGGTTAATGCATATTTTCCACCAGCATCTCAAGGAGTAGATGTTAGTTTACAAACTCTTGAGACTACATTTCCACCTGGTACTATGATTGATGTAACTGTAAAACCTGGTAGTTTGGGTGGTGATATAGAATATAGTTGTATAAGTATAAATGGTGTAGATGGTGGTTTCTCTTATTTTGGAGTTTTAGATGCACCAGATGGTGAAACTGTTGATTTGGATGCATTATTAACTAACATCAATCCAACATTTGGTATACCTGGTTGTATGGAAGACGATGCATGTAACTTTAATCCAGATGCAACATCTGATACTACACCTTCTGCATGTGTATATCCTCAAGACAACTATGATTGTGATGGTAATTGTATTGCAGAAGGAGATAATTTAGGTGTGGGTAATGGTGGAACTGGTCCTGGTTTAGATTGTGCTGGAGTATGTGGTGGTTCTTCTCAATTAGATTTATGTGGTGAATGTGAAGGTGGTTCTGATGGCCCCGGTCAAGGTTCTATGGATTCATGTGGTTGTTGTCCCGGTGAGGATTCACCATACAATTATTTAGATAATTATTGTGGAACTAATGAATATAATGGTGCATGTTCAGGTTGTACAAATCAGTCCGCATGTAATATAGGAGAATCATTTTATAATGAGGGTACGGATTGTTTTTACTATAGTGACCCTACTAATATTGCATCACAAGTAACCGGTACATGTTTAGAATCTTTAAATAGTGTATGTACATATGCAGAACAATATTACGATTGTGATGGTGAGTGTTTAACCGAACCTGATTGTGCTGGTAACTGTCCTGCTCAAGTTGAAATAGATGATTGTGGAGTTTGTGATGGAAATAATACTTTTGGTTCTACACCTGGAACTTTATGTTCTTGTAATGGATTTTTTGCAGACGGTAGTGAAGATAATACAGGTTTAACAAGATATTATGATTGTGCTACGGAATGTAATTGTACTGCAACATGGACTACTACAGAACAACATAATAATGTATGTGGTGATGCAAATCCATATGATTGTGTAAATGAATGTGGTGGAGGGGCACAAACTGATGCATGTGGAACATGTTGGGGTGGTAATACAAGTAACACAGAAAACCAAGAAGATTTAGGATGTGGTTGTAATGCCCTAGCACCTCAAGATTATTGGATAGATACAGATGGTGATGGATTAGGTTCAGGTGATGCAACAGAATATTGTCCAACTCATGGTGAACCTACAACAGTAAATTCTCAACCACGGCCTCTTGAAGTGCCTGATGGTTGGGTTACAAATCATCACGATGATTATCCAGATTGTTACAATGTAGATGGAGAAAATCCATATGCATGTTCAGGTGTATGTAATGGTAATGCACTTATTGACGAATGTGGTGAGTGTATTTGTAATGGTGATACAGAAGATATGTTACAAGAAGGTGTTACTTTAACATGTGTAAATGAAGACCCCAATTTTCACGATGATGGTTGTGGTTGTAATCCGATGAATTATCCTGCACTCATACCAACAACTTTTTGGATAGATGATGATGGTGATGGATTAGGAAATCCAGGTACGGATGTAATTTTATGTCCAACTCATGGTACTCAAACTCCTATATCAGAGAACAGACCACCTACACCAGATTTCAATCATGTTACTAACGATGGTGATGGTTATCCTGGTTGTAATTCAAATACGAATGATTGTAATGATGATTGCACACAAATTTATCCAACTGCAGACCCATCAATAGATGGAAGTGCTTCTATAGATTTATGTGGTATATGTACAGGTGGATTTACAGGTTTAACACCTAACTATCTTGATGTGGGATGTGGTTGTTCAGAAAACGGTGATTTGTACCCACAAACTTATTATATAGATAGAGATGGTGATGGGAATGGAGATGCACAAGATAGTGGAACACTTTATTGTCCAGCACACGGAACTATAACTCCTAATTCAGATACTACTGGTAATGGTCAAATTGATATTCCTCTTGTACCAAACTTAGATTGTACAAGTGCGGATGGTACAGATGCAAATGCATGTTATTCTACAACAAATACAGATAATGATGATTATTGTAAATCAAATACATATGATTGTAATGAAGATTGTACACAAGTTAATTATAATGCAGACCCATCATTAGATGGTACAGCATCTCTTGACCAATGTGGAGTATGTTCGGGTGGATTTACAGGTGTTACACCAGATGCAGATTTAACTGATTGTGGTTGTTTTGTTGCTGCATCACAGAGATATTATGTAGATAATGATGGTGATGGTCGAGGTGATATAAATGATGATGGAACAATATATTGTCCAGAGGCACAACCAGAGGGTGATAATATAACTGCAATACCATTATATGATGTAGTACCTTCAACTGGTTGGTCTCTCTATAATAATGATAGTAATGATAACTGTTTTTCGGATACATATAATTGTAATGGAACATGTATACAAGTTGGACCAGAGGAAGACCCAACAGTAGATGGAAGTGCATATATTGATTTATGTGGTGCGTGTATTTGTAATGGAGAAACTTCAAATCCAAACTCAGACACTCCATGTGTAACTGAAGACCCTAATTATCTTGATGTAGGATGTGGGTGTAATGCTCCAGCATCTCAAAATTATTGGGAAGATACAGATGGTGATGGGTTAGGTGCAGGATGTCCTACTGAATATTGTCCATCTTATGGGTATCAAACTCCCAACTCTGACTCAAGACCCGATGTAGTTGGAAACACAACTTGTACTTTTGGTACATTTTGTTGGGTATCTACATGTGATAATCAAACTAATACTGCAAATTGTGATAATGAATGTTCTGATGATACTGATATAGATTGTCCAACAAATGATACAGATTGTAATGGTGAATGTGGAGGTACTGCCTTTACAGATGCTTGTTTAGAGTGTGTGGGTGGTAATACAGATAATGAAGAAAATTATTTAGATGTGGGTTGTGGTTGTAATGAACTAGCACCAGCAACATATTGTTTAGATTCAGATGGTGATGGTCTTGGTAATGTAAATTCAGATACAGAATACTGTCTTGGTCATGGAACTCAAACTGATAATTCAACTAATAGACCTCCTATACTACCAGAAACAGAATTTGTATCACTTGATATATTACCGGTTGAATCTTTTGTTAGTGGGTTGGATTATGAAGAACAACCTGCTTTTGACAGTAATACTGGTACTGTACCAACAACAGGAGATACACCCGTTGATGGTAATTGGTATAATGGTCCAAGAAATGCTACAACTCCACCAGAGAGTGGGGTATGGTATTGGGATAAAGATAGAACTAAAAGTGGTGATACAGGTCCTGGTTCATCTGGTGGTAATAGTGGAGGATTAGAATCAACTGATATTGATAATGATGAATACCCATTCGATTATTTATCAGGTTATGTGTATGGTGAGGCCACGACTTCTATAAACCCAGCCAATTCACATTTATTACTTAGAACACCTAAATTAAATTTATCTCTTGCACCAATAGATACAAAATTGATATTTTATTTTCATGCATATGGTGCTGATATAGGTAATTTGGTTTTAAGATATGGTACAGATGGTAATATGTTTGCAAACACTTGGGAAAATTTTACAACTTTGTGGCCACAAATAGAAAATTCAATAAGATACTTTAATGGAACTGAATATATAGAAAATCAAAATGAAATATCTGGTCAAATTCAACCAACTATAAATAGTAATTGGTATAGAGCAGAAGTTGATTTAACAACGATACCTGATTATGAAACTTTTGAAGGATATTTTTTATTCGATTATCAGACAGGTGAAGATTATGAAGGTGATTTTGCAATAGATAATGTTCTAATACGAGGAGAAAGACCAACTTTACAATGGGTACAAGATTGTACTGATGAATATCCAGATTGTGCAGGACAATCTACAGATTGTGCAGGTAACTGTGGTGGTACTTTGGAACATGATGACTGTTTAGTATGTGATGGTGGTAACGCAGCAGATTTAGGTTGTGGTTGTTTTGCTCTTGAACCGATAACATTATGTGATGATAGTGGTGATTTTGATGGAAATGGAGACCCAAGTACAGCAACAGTTTATTGTAGAGATTATGGAACTTTAATAACACCTAATTCAGATGCTGATGGTGATGGTCAAATCGATACTCCTCTCGTACCATCGGATGAAAATAATAATTCATTATATAATGTAACAGGTGGTTGGGTAGAAATGTGTACAGATGAGTTCAACGATTGTGCAGGTCAAGAAGTAGATTGTTCTGGTGTATGTGGTGGTGATGCTGTAGTTGATGATTGTAATATATGTTCGTGTCCACCCGGTGGAACTTCTGATGTAGCAGGATGTCCATCTGGTACAGTTCAAGTAGAAAATGCCACTGATTTAGGTTGTGGGTGTAATGTATCTGGTCCTGCTAATTATTGTTATGATGCGGATGGAGATGGTAATGGTGTTCCCCCTTCTGCATTATACTGTTCTGAATATGGTACACCAAATCCAAATTCACCAAGTCCACCACCAATAGTTCCGAATACAACTGCTCCGGCTCAATATGTTAATATTGATGCTGGTTTCTCTTGTGATGATACAGATGATACATGTGCAGGTTCAATAACAGATTGTGATGGTGAGTGTGGTGGTTCGGCCTTTATAGATGATTGTGGAGTTTGTTCAGGTGGTAATACAAGTCATACTGCAAATTCAGATGATTTAGGTTGTGGTTGTTTTATGAATCCACCAAGGATATATTATATTGATATAGATGGTGATGGTAATGGTAATGACCCTGGTATCATTTACTGTCCAAAATATGGAGAATTTGCAACACCAAATTCTGATGCAGATTTTAGTACAGATGAAGATTATGTTCCATCATTTGATATACTTGAAGTACCAAACTTAGATTGTTCTACTGCAGATGGTACAGAAGAAAATGCCTGTTGGTCTGAAAACAACAATGATATACATCCAGATTGTTTTTATGATTTTTATGATTGTACAACTTCTTGTGCAGACCCAGATAATTTAACAAATCAAATAGATGATTGTGGTGAATGTAATACAATACCAAATCAAAATCAAGCTAAAGATTTATGTGGAGATTGTTTTGGAACTTGTAACCCACCCTCAGATGAAGATGCCGATGGTTATGGAACATTTGAAGGTTGTTCTGATGGTGCAGGAGGTTTTTACTGTGATTGTAACCAAAATTATTATGATTGTTCAGTTGATTATTCATTACCAGTAGACCATCCAACAAATATAGCAGCATGTGGTGGTGATAAAACAACTGATTGGTGTGATGGGGTATGTGATAGTGGACATGAATACGATGATTGTGGTATCTGTGATGGGCCAGGTGCGATTTATGAATGTCCAGATAATAGTTTACCTGACCCTTATACTGGTAATAATTGTTTAGATGTTGTAGATATATGTGGTTCAGGTTCTTTAACAACAAATACTGAACT
>MDTB01209224.1_pt1 | contig 11894 bp, 6 predicted proteins | sample 811161 | NCBI WGS metagenome assembly MDTB01 (sample SAMN05326650, study PRJNA326480) | marine metagenome | isolation source: seawater | place: Mediterranean Sea | collected 2009 | reverse complement strand
TCAACTTTAATAACTGTTACAGGAACAGATTGACCACTTTCCATAAATTCTCTTGTCATTCCTATTTTTGTCCCTATTAATCCAATAGTCATATTTTAAATTTTTATTTCTATATCTACACCTGATGCTAAATCTAATTTCATTAAAGCTTCAACAGTTTGAGGTGTAGGTTCTATTATATCAATCAATCTTTTATGCGTTCTTGATTCAAATTGTTCTCTACTTTTTTTATCTATATGAGGTGATCTTAAAACCGTATATCTTTCTATTCTTGTTGGTAAGGGAATTGGACCTTTTACTTGAGCTCCTGTTCTTTTTGCCGTGTTAACAATTTCCTCAGTTGATAAATCAAGAATTTTATTATCGTAAGCTTTTAAATGTATTCTTATATTTTGATTATCCATAAATTAAGCTAATTTTTTTGTTACTTCATCTTGAACATTTTGAGGTACTTTATCATAATGGCTAAATTGCATCGTATATTGAGCTCTTCCTTGAGTAGATGAACGTAAATTATTTATATACCCGAACATGTTCGCTAAAGGAACTGTTGCATTGATTGCTGTAGCATTACCTCTAGCTTCGGTTGATGCAACTTGACCTCTTCTGCTATTTAAATCACCAATAACATCTCCCATAAATTCTTCTGGAGTTACAACTTCAACTTTCATCATAGGTTCTAGTAATTTTAATGTTGCTTTAGTACATGCCTCTCTAAAACACATTCTCGAAGCAATCTCAAATGCTAAAACACTTGAGTCAACATCGTGATGTAAACCATCTAGAATTGTTACTTTGTAATCTATAACTGGAAAACCTGCTAAAATTCCACTATCGGCTACGCTTAAAACTCCTTTTTCAACTCCCGGAATAAATTCTTTTGGTATAGCTCCACCTTTAATTTTATTATCAACTTCTCTACCTTTACCTGGTTCTAAAGGCTCAACACTCAATGTTACTTTGGCAAATTGACCAGAGCCTCCACTTTGTTTTTTATGAATATATGTAACTTCTGAAGAACCTAAAATTGTTTCTCTATAAGCTACTTGAGGTGCTCCAACGTTAGCCTCAACTTTGAACTCTCTTTTCATTCTATCTACAATAATATCTAGATGAAGCTCGCCCATCCCTTTAATAATAGTTTGTCCTGACTCTTCATCAGAGCTTACTCTGAAGGAAGGATCTTCTTTTGCTAGTCTGTTTAAAGCTTCTCCCATCTTTTCTTGGTCACCTTTTGTTTTTGGTTCTACAGCAATCTCAATTACTGGATCTGGGAATTCCATAGGTTCTAATAGAATTGGTTTGTTTTGATCGCACAAAGTATGACCTGTAATAGTATTTTTTAAACCTGCTAAAGCAACTATATCGCCAGTCGTTGCTTCTTTGATATCTTCTCTTGAGTTTGCATGCATCAAAAGCATCCTTCCGACTCTTTCTGATTTTTCTGTAGAAGAATTGTAAACAGCTGTACCTGCTTGAAGTTTTCCTGAGTAAATTCTTATAAATGTTAACGAACCCACAAATGGATCATTCGCAACTTTGAATGCTAAAGCAGAAAAAGGTTCACCATCCTCAAATTTCATTTGTAGTTTTTCCTCTGAATTTAACTTAGTTGCTTCAATGGTTCCTATGTCTTTAGGACTTGGTAAATAATCAATTACAGCATCTAACAAAGGTTGAACACCTTTGTTTTTAAAAGCTGATCCAGTTAAAATAGGTACAAAATTAAAGCTTAATGTTCCTTTTCTTATACATTTAATCAAGTCTGCCTCGGATGGTTCTTTACCTTCTAAGTATGCCTCCATTAATTTTTCGTCTTCTTCAACAGCTGTTTCAACAAGATTTTGTCTGTATTTATTAGCCTTGTTTTTAAGATCTTCCGGTATATCTACATAATCAAATTTAGCTCCAAGATCTTCATTCTGCCAAACGATACCTTTCATTTTAACTAGGTCAACCACACCTTTAAGATCTGCTTCTGATCCTATCGGTAATTGGAGAGGTAATGGCTGGCATCCTAAACGGTCTTTAATCATTTCAACACATCTATAAAAATCTGCTCCTGTTCTATCAAGCTTGTTTACAAAGCAAATTCTAGGAACTTTATATTTGTCCGCTTGTCTCCAAACGGTTTCTGATTGTGGCTCAACGCCTGCCACTCCATCAAATACAGCAACTGCCCCGTCTAACACTTTTAATGATCTTTCTACTTCAATTGTAAAATCTACGTGACCTGGTGTATCTATAATATTAATTCTATGATCTCTCCAAAAACAAGTTGTAGCAGCTGAAGTAATAGTTATTCCTCTTTCCTGCTCTTGTTCCATCCAATCCATTGTAGCTGCACCGTCATGAACTTCACCAATTTTGTGACTCTTTCCAGTGTAATATAAAACTCTTTCTGTAGTTGTGGTCTTTCCAGCATCTATATGCGCCATGATACCAATATTTCTATATTTATCTAAAGTGTATTTAGCCATATTAAATTACCATCTAAAATGAGCAAAAGCCTTATTTGACTCTGCCATCTTATGTGTGTCTTCTCTTTTTTTTATAGCAGAACCTTTGTTTTGAGATGCGTCCATTAACTCTGCATATAATTTTTCTGCCATAGTTTTGTTTCTTCTTTTTCTAGTAGCATCCATTAACCATCTTAGTGCTAAAGCTTGAGCTCTTTTTGCTTTCACTTCAACTGGGACTTGGTATGTAGCTCCTCCAACTCTTCTTGATCTACACTCAAGATTTGGTTTTACGTTACTTATTGCTGTATTAAAAATCTTAAGAGGATCTTCGTTATTTTTAGATTTAATTTTATCTAAAGCATCATAAAGAATTTTTTCGGCTGTAGATCTTTTTCCATCATACATTATTGAATTAATAAATTTAGAAACTACTTCTGAGTGAAACTTTGGATCAGGATAAACTTTTCTTACTGGTGCTTTTCTTTTTCTAGACATAAATTATTTAGGTTTTTTTGCTCCGTATAGGGATCTTCTTTGTTTTCTATTTGCAACACCTTGTGTATCTAGATTACCTCTTAGAATATGATAACGAACTCCTGGTAAATCTTTCACTCTACCTCCTCTTAGTAAAACGACGGAATGCTCTTGTAAGTTATGTCCTTCTCCTGGAATATAAGCGGTTACTTCAAAACCATTTGATAATCTTACTCTTGCAACTTTTCTCAAAGCTGAGTTAGGTTTTTTTGGAGTAGTTGTATAAACTTTTACACACACGCCTCTTTTTAATGGTTGCTTTTCAAGTGCCGGAACTTTGTTTCTAGCAACTGGTTTAACTCTACTTTTTTTAATCAACTGATTAATTGTGGGCATAGTAAAATTTTGAAGTTGAAGTAAAGACGGACTTTAAGTTTTTTTGTTAGTGTTTAAGGTTTAAATTACCTTACTTCTAACATTCAAAATGTGCCGTAAACTAGCATTGCATTTTTAAAAGTCAATGATTTTAACAGTTTTTTAAAGTATTTAAGCTGTTTGTTCTGTTGTTTTTGGTGTGGTTTCTAATTCTTGTTTTTTAATCTCTTCTATTCTTGCTTTATCTTGTTCTCTAGCTTGCTTGTCCCATCCAATTTTCGTTATTCCTGTGCCAGCTGGAACTAATCTTCCAACAATAACGTTTTCCTTTAAACCTTCTAAAGTGTCAATTTTTCCTTTAATCGACGCATCAGTTAAAACTCTAGTAGTTTCTTGGAATGAAGCAGCCGAAATAAATGAATTGGTTTGAAGCGATGCTTTAGTAATTCCTAACAAAATTCTCTCAAATTCTGCTGGTTTCTTTTTTTCCTCTCTTAATTTATCATTTATTTTATTTATCTCTATGAGATCTATAACTTCACCTGTTAAAAGTTCTGAGTCACCTGGATTTTTTACTTCCACTCTTTTTAACATTTGTCTCACTATGGTTTCGATGTGTTTATCATTAATTAAGACACCCTGTAGCCTGTAGACCTCTTGGACTTCAGAAACAAAATATTCTGTTAATTTTTCTACGCCTAAAATTCTTAAAATATCATGAGGTGCTGGACTGCCGTCTAACAAATATTCACCTTTTTTTATTTTTTCACCTTGATTAAAATTTACATGTTTTCCCTTAGGAATTAAATAATTAGAAGTTTCCCCATTATTAGATACTATTGAAATTTTTTGTTTTCCTCTAACCTCTTTACCAAACTCAATTACACCATTGTTTTCTGCAATGATCGCGCTATCTTTTGGTCTTCTAGCTTCAAATAATTCGGCAACTCTTGGTAAACCACCTGTAATATCTTTTGTTTTAGAAGTTTCTTTTGGAAGCCTAGCCAAAACATCTCCTGCTGAAATTTTTTGACCATCTTTTACAGATAGAATTGTATCTGGAACCAAATAATATCTAGCTTCGTTGCCATCTGCTTTCTTAATGATTTCACCTTTTTCATTTCTTAATGTTATTCTAGGTTTTAATTCTGAATTTTTAGATAAAGATTTCCAATCGGTAACAGATTTTGATGATAATCCAGTGGCATCATCTAGAGTTTCCGTTAAAGAACTTCCCTCCATTAAGTCCATGTAATTCGCTATACCACTTGTCTCAGCAATTACTGGTAATGTATAAGGGTCCCATTCTGCTATTTTTTTTCCTTTATCGATTATATCACCATCTTTAAAAAAAAGTTTCGATCCATAATTTACTTTATAAATAGCTAACTGTCTTCCATTATCATCTTCGATACTCAGTTGTGTATTCCTACCCATTACAATTATATTTTTCTTAGAATCCTCAATTAAATTTTTATTTATTATATTTAATTTTCCTTTTGTTTGAGAGATTATTTGAGACTCTTCTTTAATTTGAGCTGTTCCACCTACGTGGAAAGTTCTCATCGTAAGTTGAGTGCCGGGTTCTCCAATCGATTGTGCTGCTATCATTCCTACCGCTTCCCCTACGCTTACTAATTTACCTCTCGCGAGATCACGGCCGTAACAAACTTGACATACGCCTTTAGTTGAAGCACAAGTTATTACAGAGTAAACATCAACAGACTTCACTCCTGCTGCATCAATTTTTTCACAATCAAATTCATCAATCAATTTATCTTTTTTAATAATCACTTCCCCCGTTACAGGGTTTTTAATATTTTCAGCTATTACTCTGCCTAAAACTCTTTCGGATAGACTTACAAGAATATTTCCCCCTTCAATAATTTCAGAAATATTCACAGAAGATCTTTTTTTTGGATCACATTCTGCTTTAGTAATTTGGACATCTTGAGCAACGTCACATAATCTTCTAGTTAAGTAACCTGAATTTGCAGTTTTTAAAGCTGTGTCTGCTAAACCTTTTCTTGCACCGTGGGTCGAATTAAAATACTCCAATACTGATAAACCTTCTTTAAAATTAGATATGATTGGAGTTTCAATAATTTCTCCTGATGGTTTTGCTATTAATCCTCTCATGCCGGCTAATTGTTTCATTTGAGCTTGCGAGCCCCTCGCACCAGAATCTGCCATCATATATACAGAATTGGTCTCTATTCTATCATCTAAATTAACTTTTTCAGCAGAGGAAATTTCTTTCATCATCTCATTGGCTACTGTATCAGTACACTTAGACCAAACATCAACTACCTTGTTATATTTTTCACCTCTGGTAATTAAACCGTCCGCATATTGTTTTTCATATTCTTCAATTTGCTTTTTTGTGCTTGTAATTAAATTCTCTTTTGTTTTAGGTATTATCAAATCATCTTTTCCAAATGAAATACCAGCTTTAAAGGCATGTTTAAAACCTAAGGTTTTTATTCTGTCACAAAAAATAACTGTTTCTTTTTGACCACAATATCTAAAAATCGTATCTATTACTTCTGAAACATTTCTTTTCGTTAATAGTTTATCAATTAAATTGAACTTAATATTGTGGTTTTTAGGTAATATGTTTGCTAACAAAAATCTTCCTGCTGTACTAGTATGTTTTTCTCTAATCGAATTACCCTCTTTATCAATTGTATTAAAAGTAGAAATTATTTTAGAGTGTAAACTAATCGAATTGCTCTCTAAAGCTTGTTCTATCTCCTCTATGTCTAAAAATATTCCTTTAGGTTTTTTGTCATTTTCTTCAGCCTGAGAAAGATAATAAATACCTAAAACTATATCCTGACTTGGCACAATTATAGGCTTACCATTTGATGGGCTTAAAATATTATTGGTAGACATCATTAAGACTCTTGCCTCTAATTGAGCCTCTAAACTTAAAGGAATGTGAACTGCCATTTGATCCCCATCAAAGTCTGCATTAAAAGCTGCACATACTAAAGGGTGAAGTTCAATCGCGTTACCTTCTATGAGTTTTGCTTCAAATGCTTGAACGCCCAATCTATGTAATGTTGGAGCGCGATTTAAAAGTATTGGATGTTCTCTAATTATATGTTCTAAAGAGTCCCATACTTCGCTTTTTTCTTTTTCAACTAGTCTTTTTGCTTGTTTAATAGTTGTGGCTAAACCTAATTTATCTAATCTAGCGTATAAAAATGGTTTAAATAATTCCAAAGCCATTTTTTTTGGAAGCCCACACTGATGTAATTTTAATTCTGGTCCTACAACTATTACTGATCTACCAGAATAATCTACTCTTTTTCCTAATAAGTTTTGCCTAAATCGTCCCTGTTTTCCTTTTAACATCTCTGCCAAAGATTTAAGAGGTCTTTTTCCAGTTCCTGTGATTACTCTTCCTCTCCTTCCATTATCAAAGAGTGCATCAACTGACTCTTGCAGCATTCTTTTTTCATTTCTTACAATAATATCTGGTGCTTTAAGATCTAAAAGTCTTTTTAATCTATTGTTTCTATTGATTACTCTCCTATACAAATCATTTAAGTCAGAAGTAGCAAACCTACCGCCGTCTAATGGAACTAAAGGTCTCAACTCTGGTGGGATTACGGGTACTGAAGTCAAAATCATCCACTCAGGTTTATTTCCAGAATTTATGAAAGACTCTATGAGTTTTAATCTTTTTACAGTTCTTTCCTCTGTAACTTTAGATTTAATTTCTTTAAGTGACTCTCTTAGTTTTTGTTGCTCCTTTTTAAGGTCAAGATTTACAAGTATTTCTCTGACAGCTTCTGCACCAATCCCTGCAGAAAAAGCGTCTTCTCCAAATTCATCTTGGGCTTTCAACAAAGCTTCCTCTGACATTAATTGACCTTTTTTTAATGTAGTAAGCCCTGGTTCGATAACAATAAAACTCTCAAAATAAAGAACTTTTTCTACTTCTTTTAATTTCATATCAATGGCTAGAGAGATTCTGCTGGGTAAAGATTTTAAAAACCAGATATGCGCTACTGGACATGCAAGATCTATATGACCCATTCTTTCTCTTCTGACATTAGATTTGGTAACTTCAACACCACATTTCTCACAAATAATACCTCTAAACTTCATCCTTTTATATTTTCCACATAAACATTCATAATCTTTAACTGGCCCAAAAATTCTTGAACAAAATAAGCCATCTTTTTCAGGTCTAAAAGTTCTATAATTAATTGTTTCAGGTTTTTTAATTTCACCATAAGACCAAGATTTAATTTTGTCTGGACTAGCTAGAGTTATTTTTATGCTATCAAAATTATTTTCTTGTGTAATATTTTGATTTTCAAAATTTTTAGTTAAATTTTTTTCCATATTTAATTAAGCTCTATATTTAAACCTAATGCTCTGATTTCTTTAACTAGTACATTAAAAGACTCTGGAACACCTGATTCAAAATTATTATTTCCTTTTACAATAGTTTCGTAGACTTTTGTTCTACCTGCAACGTCATCAGATTTTACAGTTAGTATTTCTTGTAAAGTGTAAGAAGCTCCATAAGCTTCTAAAGCCCAAACTTCCATTTCTCCAAACCTTTGGCCGCCTAATTGTGCTTTACCTCCGAGTGGCTGTTGGGTAACTAAACTATATGGCCCGGTTGATCTTGCGTGAATTTTATCTTCAACTAAGTGATTAAGTTTTAACATGTAAATAATACCAACTGTAACTGGTCTATCAAATCTTTCACCTGTCTGACCATTCCACAAATAAGTTTGACCTGAGTTCGGCAATTTAGCTAAATCTAACATTTTTGTTATATCTTGAGTGCTAGCTCCATCAAAAACAGGTGTTGCTATTGGGACTCCATTAGATAGATTTTGAACTAATTCAGCAATTTCTTTGCTTGATAATTTTGAAATAACATCATCGTAATAAGTTTTTCCATAAATTTCCTTTAGCTTATCTTTTACTTGATTAATTTTTTTTTCAAAATCTTTTAGGTAATTTTTAATTTGATCCCCAAGTTCAGAGCATGACCATCCCAAGTGAGTTTCCAGTATTTGTCCAACGTTCATACGACTTGGAACGCCTAAAGGATTTAAAACAATATCAACAGGTTTACCATTTTCCATATATGGCATATCTTCTACAGGGACAATTTTACTAACGACCCCTTTATTTCCATGTCTTCCGGCCATTTTATCGCCGGGCATTAATCTTCGTTTTACAGCCACGAAAACTTTGACAACTTTCATTACTGTTGGTAATAAGTCGTCCCCTTGTTGAATTTTACTTACTTTGTCCTCAAATCTTAATTTTATATCTTCGGTAGCATTATCAAACTGATTTTTTAGTATTTCAAGATCACTGTTAAGTTCTCGTTTTTGTAATGATATCTTCCATAGATCTTTTAATGTAAGACTCTCAAAATCATTTTGATTAAGTGTTGTGCCTGGTTTTAAATTTTTAAATTGCTTATCAATACTTTGACCGTTTAATAAATCTATTGCTCTTAACTTTATATTTCTATTAAGAATTTCTTCCTCGACTTTTTTATCTTCTTGTACTGACTCAATTCCTGCTCTTTCAATGGCTATTGACCTTTCATCTTTTTCAATACCATGCCTATTAAATACTCTTACATCTATTACAACACCAGTGCTTCCTGAAGGTAATTTTAACGATGAGTCCCTTACGTCAGTAGCTTTTTCACCAAAAATTGATCTTAATAATTTTTCTTCTGGGCTTGAAGATGTTTCACTTTTAGGTGTAACTTTACCAACTAAAATATCTCCAGGTTTTACTTCGGCACCAACATATACTATCCCTGACTCATCAAGGTTTCTTAAACTTTCTTCACTTACATTCGGTATATCTCTTGTGATTTCTTCTGCACCTAACTTTGTATCTCTAGCCATAGACTCATATTCTTCTATATGTATTGATGTAAATACGTCATCAGTAACACATCTTTCTGAAATTAATATTGAGTCTTCAAAATTATAGCCTTGCCAAGGCATAAATGCGACAGTAACATTTTTACCTAAGGCTAGTTCCCCTAATTTTGTAGCAGGACCATCAGCAATTATGTCTCCTTTTTTTATTTTGTCACCTATTTTAACTAAAGGTTTTTGGTTTATGCATGTATTTTGATTTGATCTTTGAAATTTTGATAGGTTGTAAATGTCCACTGCTGATTGAGATAAATCTGTGACTTCGGTAGCTTTGACAACTATTCTTTTACCATCAATTTTATCTACAACACCGTTTCTTCTAGCAACAATTGTTACACCTGAGTCTAATGCAACATCTGACTCTATTCCTGTACCAACTAAAGGTGACTCTGGCTTTAATAAAGGAACTGCTTGTCTCATCATATTAGATCCCATCAATGCTCTATTAGCATCATCGTTTTCTAAAAAAGGGATTAATGCTGCTGCCACAGAAACTAATTGTTTTGGTGAAACGTCAATATAGTCAATGTTTTCTCTTGTTGATAATTCAAAATTCAAGTTTTTTCTACACGCAACTAAATCTTCTGCAAAAGAACCGTCTTCGTTCAGAGTGGAATTAGCTTGTGCAATTGTAAATTTTTCTTCTTCTATTGCAGAAAGATATTTTATTTCGGATGTCACTTTACCGTTTGTAACTTTTTTATAAGGACTTTCTATGTAACCAAATTTATTAACTCTACAATATGTAGCTAAACTGTTTATTAAACCAATATTTGGTCCTTCTGGGGTCTCTATTGGACAAATTCTTCCATAATGAGTTGGGTGGACATCTCTGACTTCAAAGCCTGCTCTTTCTCTTGTTAAACCACCAGGACCTAAAGCTGAGACTCTTCTTTTATGAGTTATTTCTGATAGTGGATTTGTTTGATCCATAAATTGAGATAGCTGGGAAGTAGCAAAAAAATCCTTTAGAGAGGTAGTTATTGGTTTTGCATTAATTAAATCTTGTGGCATAGCAGACTCAATTTCAAGAAAAGTTGACATTTTTTCTTTAACTGTTCGTTCCATTCTTAAAAGACCAATTCTAAATTGATTTTCTACTAATTCTCCAACAGAACGGACCCTTCTATTTCCTAAATGGTCAATATCATCAACTTCTCCTTTGCCATCTCTTAAATCTAACATAAATTTAATAATTGAAACAATATCAAGTGTTTCTAAAATAGTTTTCTTGTTACTTGTTTCTAAATTAAGTTTTGAATTTAGTTTTACTCTTCCAACTTCTGATAAATCATATCTTTCTTTACTAAAGTATAGGTTATTGAATATTTCTTCAGCAATTTCTGTTGTTGGGGCCTCGCCTGGTCTTAAAACTTTATAAATTTCATTAAGCGCATCTGTTTTGTTAGCGTTTCTTTCTACCTTTAAAGTTTCTAAAATATATGGTCCTTTGTTTATTGGATCGATATTAACAATGTTTAGTTCTTTTATCTCTTGAGCTACAATTTTTTCTAACTGTTCTTCCGTTAAATCAAAACCAGCACCAACTATGATTTCACCATTATTATATTTGATTTCTTTTCCAAGATATTTTCCTATAATTTGTTCATTTGAAATTAAAATTTCAGAAAGTCCTTTTTCTTGTAATTTTTTTGCAATTACTATATTTACTTTTTCTCCTTTGCCTAAAATTTTTTTGTTATTTTTTGCATCAACTAAATCATAAGTTAATTTTATTGGCCTTTTATAATTTTCTAAATTAAATTTTGTAGTCCAGTTGTTAGTATCTTTGTTGTATAAGTAATTGCCTGTAGTATAAAATGTATTAATTATTTTATCTTTAGAATAGCCTAAAGCTAATAAAAGAGTTGTAATTGGTAATTTTTTCTTTCTATCAATTCTAAAGTGTAAAATATCTTTTGGATCAAATTCAAAATCTAACCAAGAGCCTCTACTAGGTATTATTCGACAATTAAATAAAAGTTTGCCGCTTGCATGAGTTTTACCTTTATCGTGATCAAAAAATACACCTGGGCTTCTATGCATTTGATTTACGACTACCCTTTCAACTCCGTTAGTTATAAACGTTGCGCTTGGTGTCATTAGAGGTAGATCTCCAATAAAAACTTCTTGCTCTTTAGCAGAGAGAATTTGTTTAGTATTATTCTCTGTATCGATATCGTAAACAACTAGTCTTAAATTAGCTTTAAGTGCTGCTGAATATGATAAACTTCTTTGTTTGCACTCAATTACATCAAATTTAGGTTTTTCTAATTTATATGATATGTACTCAAGAGTTGATTTATCATTACCATCTTCAATTGGAAAAATACTTTTAAAAACTTTATCAATACCTTTTGATAGATCACTTAATTGTTCTTTTAATGATTTAGATTTTAAAAATTCATTGTAAGAGTTTTTTTGGACTTCTATTAAATTTGGTATAGATAGACCTTCAGCTAGTTTACCAAAATTTCTTCTTATGTGTTTCTTTTGCGTAAAAGATAATTGCATCAAATATAAAAAATTTTGTTGCAAATTTTACTTTGCAATAAAATCTAGTCTTAAATTTTGTTTACTTTAATTCTACTTTAGCACCAGCTGCTTCAAGTTTTTTCTTAAATTCTTCAGCTTCTTTTTTAGC
>MDTB01195451.1_pt1 | contig 11895 bp, 7 predicted proteins | sample 811161 | NCBI WGS metagenome assembly MDTB01 (sample SAMN05326650, study PRJNA326480) | marine metagenome | isolation source: seawater | place: Mediterranean Sea | collected 2009 | reverse complement strand
TGCAGGTTCAGCGTTTGCTACCTCGACTATATTAGAGCCGTCTCTGACGTAGATCTTTTTATCAGCGGTGTTTACCGCAACTTCACCATCAAGGAGTGTGGAAGTCGTCGGAGCCGCTGCTGCTGTGCTCGATCTCTTTAGCTTGATTCTCGTTGCCATCTAAAGCATTCTCATTAGAATTTTGTTCGGTTATAGTATTTAACTGAGTTTGCAAATCAGCGATTTGTGCCTCCAGCATCACATTTGTTAAAGTCAGTTCAGAAATTTTTTTTTGTAATGTGTTAATAACAATTTGTACGTTCATGTTCATGTAGTTCAGAAAGTTCCACCATCGAGGGTATTTGTCCATACAGGAACGCCACCAGAAGTGACTGTTAGTACCTGATAGGAAGTTGTGGCATCGTCACCTGTGCCAGGTGATGCCATGTTAGCAGCTGAGGTTACTTGTAATGCTCCAGTATTGTTACCGTAAGGTATACCATTTGCAACAAATTGACTTACACCAGTACCACCGTACTGTACTTCTAAGTCTGTATCTAATTCTAGGTCTCCTAGTACAACTGTACCACGATTACCTGTTACACCAAATACAGTTCCTGTATCCGTTGCATCTTCAATAAATGTCCATGCACCGTTTCCATCAGCACCACCTGTACGGTCATAACCGAAGAAACCAAATTTAGCAGCTGCACCAGTGTAGTAGTGTACTTTAACACCACGGTCTAATGCATCATTACTAGATCTAGTAACGGTTAATGTAGTACCAGATGCAATGATAGCATTGGTTGCTTGAGACAATGTAAGAGTCTTAGTTCCAGTATTGATACTAGAAATTGTTGTTGAACTAGGTATTCCAGATGCAGCAGTGATTGCGTCTCCTGCAGCAATTCCAGTTACTTTATCAACCACAATTGTAGTTGCTCCTGAGGCAGTAGAGCCTTGAGAGGTCAATACAGATGTTGGGTCTCCCAACTCAATAGTAGGATCATTAACAGACATTGAAGCACTATTAACAGTTGTTGTAGTACCATCAATCTGTAAGTCACCTTTAATAATAACTAAACCTTCAGCGTCACCACCAGCTGGAAACGGGTCAAGAATCATCTCAGTACCAGAGGTAGTAGAGATAACATTGCCATCCATCTTCAGACTGTCGATTGTGAACTGTCCTGTTTGCGATATATCAGCGTTTATACTTGTTGTTCCGTTGAAGGTAACGCCATTCGCAAAAACCGTAGTGGAGTTAACAGTCAGATTATCGCCAGAGGCATCTCCTACTGTAGCATCCCCTTCAACGAGGAGAGACCCTACAGAGGCTTTACCAGCGATACCCGCTCCACCAGCGACTTGGAAGGCACCAGTTGTACTTGAAGTAGATGCAGTTACATCAGAAACTTTAATGGCAACGCCATTATCGTATTCCCAATCAGCACCATCTACTCTTACTTTATCAAGAGTTGTTTCATCATATCGGATTCCACCGTCTTTATTAGTACCGAAGTACAGACGCATATCATCCTGTATACGTAAATCAGGAGAACCAGCAGCTCTCTTGATATCTAATGCTGCATCTCCATCTGTAAAGACGAGTTCTACATCACCAGTTGTTCCGAATTCTAATTCTTGCCCGTCTTCGATGACGAGTTTACCCGTACCATTGGCACGGAAAATTAAATCTGCATCAGTGGTTGATGTTGTAATGACATTTGCATTAAGAGTAATGTCGTCAACATTCCATTGATCTATTTTTGAGTTACTATCTACTAAGACAGATGAACTCGCTGTAAGTGTACCATGGACATGATCTAACATATCCATAAAATATCTACCACCTACAACCTGAGCAGCACCGTTATTGTCTCCGACAAATACACGGTCTCCTGCGTTTGCTTGTGTACCGTTAGCACCTGTTGTTACTGCTAGTTCACCGAACGTAATAGTACCTGGTGCAACTGATCCAGTACTCCTTTTAATTAGGATATTTGATGCCATTAGAAGCTACCTCCATTGATTGTCACGTTACTTAAGACATTTGTTGCTACAAATTTTGTTTGTGCTTGATCGTAGACAAGCATTGATCCGTTTGCTAATCCACCTTGAGATGTGTCTGTCAAATCTACATCAGACAGTCCACCAAGTGAACCACCACCGCCACCAGCAGCGACACGTGTTACCTTTGGAATTGATTGATCACCAAATCTTAGTCTTGCCATTAGAGTGTTACTCCCTCAAGTACGCTTACAGAACCTTCTAACACTCGCGTCTTTTGCCCAGTGGTCGAAGTAATAACTACATCATATACATATCTCCCCGCCTTCATTGCGGTAGTGACAGCGTTGCCAAGAGATAATTGAACCTGTCCAGCAGTTGCAGGAGTCAGTATTGCTCCAGTCACAGTAGTGGACGTACTACTAGTATAGTGCTTCTTTATTTGACATGCTACTGAATATCCAGTTAAGTCGAACAGAGTTCCATTATCATTCTCGATAGTGAAATCGGTGATAAAATCAGCACCCTGATAGATTATGAGGTTGGATACAGCAGAAGCCATAGTTCAAAGAATTTCCTATATTTATTTAGCTCCTGATTATTTATCCTCTTTTATAACTAAACCTTTTACTATTTCTTTTAGTTCCGCAACTTCTGCCTGTAAATCAGTCAAAGTTTTGTCTTTTTTCTTTGCGTTCTCTCTTGCTTTTAAATAAGCATCATACCCAGAAACATCTGTATTTAGAATCGCATTTGACTCTGGATCTATGCCCAATGATGTATGTCCTTCAACTGGCATTAATTCCATTATGCTAACGCGATACCTCTGAAATCTTTAACTCTAGGTATGTATGGTTGATTGTAACTGAGTAAACTGATCTTAACTTGGAAAGCATCAAACTCATCTGTGTCTTCTATAGAATACTCATAATCTGTAAATGTAGTCAAATCGTTTTGTGGAACTAAAGAACCGTTATCTGGTACACCTGTACTATTGAAGAATCTAAATTCTAGTTCATCTAAGTTACCTGTATATCCAACTGGGACTAACTTATACATAACAACTATCTTAGATTGTGTAAATGTATTAGCAGCAAGCATAACTTTTAGTCCAGTAGCACTCTTCTCTAGTCTTGCAACTTTAGTGATGTAGTTTCCTGCACACTCTCCACCGATACCAGTAGTAGGTTCAATATTGTTATATTGGTTAGCGTGTGTAATAACTGAGCATCTAGTTAAGTCAACTACAGGAGATAAGTGTGAAACTTCAGAACTTAGGTTCAACTCCATAGTTAATGACTTTGTACTATTCATTCTATTAATTTCATTTAGTTCATTTGCAACAACCTTAGTAGCACCAAAGTAGTTCTCCTCACCAACAGTAACGTCAATGTAAGTAGTATCTTTTGTAAATGATGTCTCAGCACTAGCACCAGATGGGAAAGGACCACAAGATGTTCCACTTGTTCCTAATAATCTAGTGACCATACTGGTCTTAGGTTCTAATTGACTCTGGATCTGAGGTGTAATTGCATCCCATGGAACGTTCTGAGATACAGTTATGTTAGATCCACCACCAGTAATACCAGTAGTAGCAGTCTTATTTGTAATTTTAAGATGATAACTATGAGGACTATTAATTGATATAAGTCCACCTGTAGTAGAATTGTGTGTAGTATTAACCAATGTTAGGGGTATACCATCAAAGTTGTAGCACTGTACCACTGCATTGTCTGCGTGTGCTAGTCCAGTTCCAGAACCTGATGTACCATTATGGTTTCTACCAGCAGAGTTAATAGTAATATCATTACCAGATATTCCTTCGTATGCAAGAATTTCATCACCACTACCATCTTCAGCAGTTCCAAGTATCTTAATAAATCCAAGATTAGATGAACTAACAGCAGATCCACCTATTGTTGTATGGAACTGAGAAGCATCTGCAACTGTCAAAGTTGTTCCAGTGGTTGTAAAATTACCACTCATATTGATAGAAGTATCTGCTACCTCTGAAGTTACTCCTGTTACCTTAACATAGTTCAATGCAGATTGCATACCATGATTACCGTGGAATACTCTAATCTCATCACTACCAGATGTAGTCTTGAGTGTATTCGTTGCAAGGTTTAGATAACCACCATTCTGTTCTCCTAACTGTGCATTCTCTAGTATAAGTTTACTAGGTGCTGCTGTTGTTGGAAGTGTAAACTCTGCTCTGTACATCTTAAACATTAGATCTTCAAACTGAGAAGGAGTCCAAGTAGATGCGTTTTGTGACTTGAATAGAACACCGATATATGGTTGCTCAGATATTTTCTCACCTTGATGTGCTGCATCAATTGCATCCTTACCAAGAAGTGAAATGAATACCTTGAACTGATTAGAGTCAGATGTAACCACCATAGAATGCTCAGATCTATATGGAATGAATACAGGTGCTTTGAATGTAAATGTTGTTGGCACTGAAGCATCAGTAGATGTAAATACATCAGCTGCTTGCTTAACTACCTTAGAGAATGGTAATACTGTTTGTGTAGGAGTACCATTTTCTACAGTTCTAATATCAATCGCTACAGGAATCTCAGCATCTTTCTGTTGGAAGAATAAGTCAATCTTAGTTAAGAATACTCCACCTTCTAAATTAGAATCTTCAATCAAGAATGTTTGTGCAAGTGGGTCAGTCCATCTTGTCTCTTCTGCAGATGTCTCAGTAACACTAGTTAATGTTCTGGAATCATACTGATCCTCAGATGTAATCTTAGCATTTCTAACAGAGATGATTGTCTCTTGTGTAGTCTGTAATATACCAGATGACTCAAATTCTGCCTCACCGTTAGAATCAGATATACCAACAACCTTACTATTAGAGGCAGAGTCACTAAGTCTGAATAGTTTTGTACCTGTCTTAAACTTAAGATTACCCGCAGTATTGGGTGCATCAATAAAGAATGAACCTCTAAGATTACCTTGTTTGTCAGTAACCATATCTTTATTAGATACTTTTGCAACAGCACCACTAGTCTCACCAACTAAGTAATCATTTAGTTTTGGTGATCCGTAGTAAGTTCCTTTTGCTTGATCTGCAAGAGATTTAGTATCAACATTAATAAATGCTAGGTTAGAAGTATAGTCTGCAGTAGCACTGATATCCGTACCATCAAGAGGGTTAATTGAGAATACATCATTAGGTGATGATACTCTTGCCTTGAATCTAAATTTACCATTTCCTTTTTTAACATGTACAGTTTCACCAATCTGGAATGGAATATTATTTGTCTGTGCATCAGTAGATGGATCTTTAATAACACCCATAATTTTTGGTGTTACCAACTTCTTAGGTAATGCAATACCATCAAAGAATGCAAAGAACTTTGTCCTTGGTTTTAGTTTCTGACATGTAAATTCAATATTTCTAGAACGCATAAATTGAATATGCTCAACAGATACAACTCTACTACCAAGAGACTGTTGTTCAACTACAGGTGTAACTCTGTATCTAATACCAGTTCTAGTTTGCTTGGTGGTTGTTGTAGCAGTTGTAGTAACAGTTCTACGTTGCTGTTGTCTACCTTTACCACCGCCACCTCTCCATGCACCAACATTCTGAGTTGTGGATGTTCCTGTCCAAGTTGTTTTCCAAGAGTTCCATTGTATTGGAGAAAATCCATTCTGATCAGCGTTAAATTCTCTAACTGTAGTTAAGAAATTACCCTCTGTGACAGGTCCTTGGATAGGATTTAATGATGTTGTATCTACCCAATTATCTGATTCTGGATATAACTCTATGTCACCAACATATGTAAACACGTTGAATGGGTTGACGTTTTCCACAGCTGATGCATATGGTTGGTCAATTAATACAGAAGATGTATATGGAAGTGTTATGATATCATCTGTCTGTGTAACGTTTTGCGAAGCTGTACTGTATGTAAGAGGTACTTGAGTTGTGTAGTGTGCTGGTCTAACATAACCCTGTTCAAAATCAGTTGATACTCTATAGTCAGGATGTAATGTATCTGCAGTAGCAAGACTTGCAAAGTTATCAACTATAAAACCATTTTTAAATCTGCTAAGACCACTAACATCTCTAATCTCCATACTTGCAGTTTCACTTTCAAGTAAAGATAATTGAGTGTAATACTCCAGAGTTTTAATTCTGTCTTCTAGATATTGAATATCTCTAAATGTATATCTCTTATAGTTTGTTTCTTCTATAGTTACATCTTCATCAATATCAAACACGTATGCACTGTATTGTACAGTTGCTAATAACATGGCGTCTTCAACATCCTCAGGTGCTTGAGGTCTTGTGCTAGGTGCACCTTTAACTATTTGAATAACACTATCTTTACTCATGTATACCTTATCAACACGTGGTAAGTAATATTGTAAACTTAAGATAGTAGTATCGCCTATGCCAGGTAATCCAGTTAAGTTACCAGTAAACGCCCTATTTGCAAAGTCAAAGACTTTTGTTTGACTTAATGTATATGGAGATGCCTGACTACCAGTTCCTGTTAACTTCTCAGGAACGATTGGTCTGTAGTCGATCATGTCTCTCAACTTATCAGACTCATATTTTGGAATAATTTTATACTCAGATGTAGGATATGAATCTACTGTGTATGGACTTGATCCATTAGTGGTAAGGAATCTATCAAAGATAACAAGTATTTTGTGTGTGGGTGCAGCAAAACCTGGTTTTCTTACAATCCTAGAGTAATCATAATATTGATCTCTCTGTCCATCGTCTAGATCATATGTACTAGTAATGTTTGTTGAACCACTATCTACACTACCTGTAATTTTAAGGGTTGCAGTAGGTGCAGTTATTGTTTCTCCAGCAGTAAATACGTCATCCTCAACAGGTACATAGTAAATGTAATTACTTGTAGTAGATACTATTCTTGCTCTAGATCCAGAACTATCACCTTCAATTACATCATCTATAGCAAGAGTTCCAAGTAAGTTTGTATATTGGAAATTAGGTATTACTGGATCACTTCCATTCTTAGACTCAAATACTGCTTTGACTTTAAATACATCAGCAGTACCAAGAGATATACTAGAGTCGTCTACTCTACTACCAAAACCACCAGCTACAGTTGTTAAACCATTTACAGCACTACCAGTTGTATCATCAATCTTAAGAACCTTCATACGTTCTGTGGTCTTTGCTTTTGCTGACCTGTCAGATGAATAGACAGTTCCAGTAATTGTTATATTTCCACCACCATTAGATAAACCAGTCAACGCAATAGTCTGTGTATTAGCACTTGTACCACTTATACTAAATCCATTACCAGATGATAATATATCACCATCTCCAGTTCCTGATGTGATGATAACTTGGAAGTCATCATTATCACCACCATTCTTCCATAGTAATCCTGCTCCTGCGTTTGCAGATGCTTCACCGCTACCATTAACAGTTGTGCTAACACTGATTCTATAGTAACCAGCAGGGTTTTGTGTGTTGTTATTATTTGTATTCTTAACCGCAGCAAACCCTAGTGGTGTTAAGAGTTTCTTTTTATTTGCTTCCTTAATTTCTGGACGAGTTCTTATAATAGGACTTGTAAGTGCACTATTAGTTAATGCACCAGCACCAGCTTCAACTTTTTGAATAGTAAATGTGAAATTATTAGTGACTGCAGTAACTTTACATTTATGTGCTAAGTTAGCATTTGAAAATTCTATTACGTCTCCTATTCTCAATTGAGACGCAAAGTTAGACAGTGTGGATGTGATAGTTGCAGTTTGAGATGCACCAGATCCACTTATACCTGAGACAATAGGACCTGAGCCAGGTAATGCTACCTTGACATCTAATACTGCATCAGCAGTTCCACCACCACTATTAAAAGCATAAGATTTTACATCACCAAAACCATATTTTCTAACACCACCAGATGCAATGGTTGCAAATGTGCTACCTTGTGCATTGTTTGTTTTTAAAACTTCTCCTGCTACAAACTCACCATTAGTCTCATAGAGATATCCAGTAGTACCACTACCAGATACAACAAAACCTACAGCACCACTAGTAGCACCATATAAAAGATTTCCAGCTGTCCATGTAACACTACCTGTCGCTACTATTTTAACGTAGAACTGTGTGTCTATGACATTTGTACGGTAAACCGAACTTTGATTATTAATTGCTCCAGATTCATAAGAGAAATTTATTGCTCTTGCTTGACCAATGACTGTACCAGCTGGTGTGCCAGGTGTAGCAGTCAGTGCATCCCTAAGTTCTATAGTTTCATATAGTGTAGGTGCTTGATGCTGATTAGTAGTGAGAATATAGTTACCAAAATCAGATGTAAGAGATTGATTTAATTCTGTCTCAAATGTACGTGGTTTATCTATTTCTTTATATGTTGTTGATATCCTTTCAGTTCTGTAACCCTGAACATATGCACAACCTGAAGATAATTGAATAGCAACATTCTCTTCACTAGGGGTAGTGCCAGCAGATGTTGTATCTGTTGCAGCATATACACCATTGTTAAATCCATCATCTAAACTTTCTCTAGCATCGAGTTTAAATTTCTTGACGTAATAGTTTCCAGACTCTTCTTTAGTTCTAGTAGCAAGAATATCATTGATAAAACTTAGATCACTACGTTCTACCTTCTTTTCAATCTTACCAATATTAGTTCTAAGTAACTCAATAAAGTCAGCAGAGTTAGGTGCTGAAACGACTTTTTTAACTAATGTTAAGTTGATCTTAAATCTATCTGCACCAGGTGCTGAGAAATTTGTGCTTCCTATAGCATTATCATATAACGTTGCGTCTTCATCAGCAGTTATAATTCTTTCTTCTACCTTTAAACCAACTTTGTAAGATGGACTTGTACCATACTGATCTAATATAAGAGTTTGTTCTGCAACTGTTACAAAGTAACCTCTAACAAAATAAACACCATTACCGATATTAGCAGTAGAACCTCTAGAGTTTGAACTAGAATTTAACAACTGTGCCATGGGTGTTCCAGCAGCAATAGTTGTAGTGGAATATGTTATATCCTCTTCACATGTAAATGTCTCTCCATCAGTAAATGTACTTGTTACATTGTCTGATGCTTTTTCTAAGTAATTAACATAGAAAGTAATATTATTTCTAGTAGATGTTGTCGCACTAATTGAAAATAGAATACGTGCACGTACACCTGATGTAGAACCTTTTATAATTTTACCATCAAGAGCAGTACGATAATTTTCTACATCAAGGTTAAGATAACTGTTCTGGATAAGGAGACAAGGAACATCATTGTTCAATGTAATTCCACCAGGCACCACCATGGAACCTTCTTTGTATACTCCTTGACCAAACGTGTCAATTTGATTCTGCAGCAAACTCTGCAAAGTAGTTAGTTCTCTTGCCTGTACTGGATAACCAGGTTTGAACAATACTTTTAGGAACCCTTTTGCCGAATCAAAGTCGTCATAATAGGGAGCTATATTCAGATTAGTATTCTGTGCCATTTAGAATTCAATTACTACTTTGAGCTCTTCGTTTTGGTCTGCCGAACGAGTGATCGGGATACGATTATCTATGTAAAGTATTTCACCTGAGTTTAACTCAACTTCTTCGTTGGCATAACCAGCGACGAATGATAAACCTAATTCATAAACAGATACACCTATAGTTATCTGTGATAATGGAACGGATGATGTTCCAAATGTTGAATCTGGAGTTGCTGTATAGTTATTTGTTCCTGATGTAATTTGATAATTACCAGAGAACGCTATAACGTTTCCATTTACAGTACCATCAGTAACATCCTGATAATACTTCAATACTTTAGTTATGGAGTCATAAGAAACTACGAATCCTTTTGCACCAGTGGTTGCTTGTGTGATAGTTTCGCCAGGTGCAAAATTACCACTAGGTGCTCCAGAACCTGTTTGTGGGAATATCAATGCTTTAACAGCAGATCTAGTATTCTGACTACAAACAGTTGTAGTGTTGTAATCAGTTGGATTTAATACAAGACCAACTCTTCTATAAGTTAAATCATTAGGAAAATCAACGAATGCACTAGTTGTTTCTAACTTACTGGCAAACATTAAACGATATGCACCTAATTCTCTTACAGCATCATAACCATGTCCATTGTTAGGAGGAAGTACAACATCAAGATCTGCACCAGTACCATTACCAATATTAGGAATAAGACTAACATCAATAGATGCAAAACTATATCCAGATCCTGCCTGTGTAATGGTTACTGTAGAAACAGAACCAGAAACAACAGTTATAGTACATAGTGCCTGTGTACCACCATTTATTTCATAATCACCACGGATAGGAACATTGGTATAAGTACCATTGTTATATCCAGCACCAGCATTCTCAACAACAACAGTATCAATAGATCCTGCGTTTGCAGCAGACTGTACAAGACTGTTTGATAACACTGGAATAAACTCAGATGTAACAAACTTTAGAATGTTATCAGCGTCAATAGTATAAAGATACTTCCAACGATAAGAGTAAACGCCAGGACTATCAGATGTTTCAATAATAGTGCTTGAAGTTCCAGTGGGTTCTACCAAAGAGGGACGTCCTCTTGGGTATGTTGGTGTCTGCCCATTATAAAGACACTTATAAACATTGAAACTACTATTCATTACATAGAAGTTACTATCATATAATCTAGATGCACCATTAGCAGTTGTTTTTGTTGGTGCATAATCTGGTTTGTACATTGAATATGTACGTCCTATTCCACCAGTTGTGTTAGTAGGATCTATCCAATCAACTCTAGGAACTACTAATGCAGTATCAGATACATCAACACGTTTAAAAGCAACAGAGTCACCATAAGATGTTCTTGCATACTCAAAACTATCAATAGGTTCTCCTGTAGGAGGTACGTCTGAACTACCCCAAGATTTTGCTCTACCTACAAACATGTAAACTTTATTTGTCGCAGTTAAAGTATTCCTAAAGCTCTCTGCAGCGTATATTCTAAATTTGTCTGTAACTAATGCCATCGCAATATAAGCTTTATTGGTTATTTATAAGGATCTTAGACGAACTTCTGGGAGAAGACTCACGTTTCCGCTTGTTGTCCTAGAGAATGGGAACTCAACTGTAAATGTAGTCGCTCCTGTGACGGTAACTATGTAGGTTCCGTCAAAACCTGTTCCACTTGTAAAGTCTAGATAAATTGTCTGACCTGTAGAGAAGAAATGATTACTTGATGTTGTTACTGTACACGCAGTTCCACTAGAACTATAAGTTCCTGTTATCACAGCATGTTCTGCAGCAGTTGTTCCTAGATAACCCCTACCACCAGTTGCAACTGTTAAGGTATTACCAGAAACATCTTTTGCACCAAATAAAATTCTTTCCGCATTCCATCTGTTTGGAGTAACAGTTGTATCATAGAATGGTATTAATACCTCACCCTCATCTGGGAAACCATTCTTCTGTGAGGAATTGTACCAAACATTTTTAAGATTGATAGTAGTTCCAGATTGAGAAAGTGTTGAGGTTAAGTAAGAGTTGGCAAGATTCTTAGAATTAGAAATAATTCTATTTCTTTGTTTTCTTTCAATCGCCATAGGATGAGTTGGATTTACTGTAGGAGTTCCTTGAGTATATCCTGCACCACCATTCAAATTGATAACGTCAAGAACTTTACCACTACCTTGCTCAATAACAGTTTCTGCAAATGCACCTTCACCTCCACCACCTGTAAATACAAGGATTGGTGGAACTTCATAGTTTGAACCAGGATCAGTGATATTAACCTGAGTTACCACACCATTTACAACTGTTGCAACAAATACTGCAGTTGTTGGTTTCAAACCAGTATATTCATAACTATCAATCGTGATAGAACTAGAAATTTTAGCGATTGATCTATCAGAACCTTCACTTGCAATTTG
>MDTB01183221.1_pt1 | contig 11895 bp, 13 predicted proteins | sample 811161 | NCBI WGS metagenome assembly MDTB01 (sample SAMN05326650, study PRJNA326480) | marine metagenome | isolation source: seawater | place: Mediterranean Sea | collected 2009 | reverse complement strand
ATCCAGATGTCTCTACACCCCCAGATATATCAATATAATTACAAATTTTCATAAACTTATCAAGATTATCGTTGTGTTTAATATTTCCAGCGATCATGCTATTTACACTTACTGGCACATTTTCCATCAACGTATGGTCAAATTCTAATGATTTTTCATATCCTTTACTGTCAAATAATATTATATCAGAACAATCCTCGTATTTTTTATATTTGAGAATATCCTCTTTAGTCTCAACGGTAATTGCAGAAATAATCTTTTTATTATACTTTTTTTTTATTGATTTTATTTCATCAGGGGCACAATCATAAATTTGAAAATACTCAAAATTTAGTTTTTGCATTTCATTTAATATAAATTCATCAGGTTTAACTAACACAGATACAAATTGAGATTTTTTATTGTCAACCTTTAATAGCTTCTGAAGAGTATTTATATTTACAAATCTCTTAGATTTTGGATAATTACATATAAAACCAATTAATTCAGGGGGATATCTATAGTTTATTAAAAAGTTTAACGTGTCACTATCCCTGACTCCACAAATCTTAGATTGCATCAGTCCTCTAAAATTTTCAATAAATTCTTAAAATTCTTTTTAGCATCTCCACTCGTAATTGATCTACCAATTACTAGCCAATCGCTTCCAGCAGCAAAAGCATCTTTAGGTTTCATAAATCTTTTTTGATCATTTTGAAAATTCTGTATTTTTATTCCAGGTGTAATTATTTCTTTTTTAAACACCTTCTTCACCGATCTTATTTCATGTCCACTACAGACTATTGCATCTAAATTCGCTCTTTCTGCAAGTTTTGCTTGATGTTTTACTAAATCATTTACCTTTTTATTATATCCAATCTCTTTTAAATCTTTATTATTCAATGACGTTAAAGTTGTGACGCCAACAATTTTTGTATTTTTACTTTCTTTCTTCAAAATTTTTAAGGCACTAAAACCTGAGCTTAGATGAACAGTCAAATAAGAAATCTTTAAATTTTTCAATGATTTTAAAGCTGATACAACTGTATTTGGAATATCATTGAGTTTTAAATCTAAAAAAATTGTTTGATTTTTTAAGCTCGAAAGAAATTTTCTACCATCTTTTGAATAAAAAAACTCAAGACCAAACTTGTAACCGACATCAATCTTATTTGTTTTTGTATCTTTTATTATTTTTTTTGCCCTGGAGATTTTACCTGTATCAATAGCAACAAAAATTCTTTTTTTATTTTTCATTTAACTTATTAAAAAGTTCTTTTGAATTTTTAAAGTGTATTCTTTTTTTTTCCATAGTGATGATTTCTTTTCCTGTTCTTGGATCTCTTGACTTTCTGCTTTTTTGTTTTTTAGCAGAAAAAATACCCCAACCTCTTAATTCAACTCTTTCATCATTTTTTAATGCTGTCTTAATTTCATTTAAAAAAATATCTAGAAACTTCTCCAAATCTTTTTTATAAATATTTGGATAGGATCTGGACAACGCTCTAATCAAATCTGACTTAGATTTTGGCAAAATTTCAATTACCTATTTTTTTTCTTTATCTTTCTTTTTAAGTTTATCAGATAGTGTTGAAAAAGGTAAGTTTTTTCCAGATAATGGAGAACTGAATTTAGAAACAGCCTCTTTATTTTGAATTTCTTCAAGAAGCTTAATACTTAGCGAAACTTTTCGCTTTTCAAAATTAAGTTCTGATATTGCTGAGTCTATTCGTTCTCCACCCACGAATCTTGATGGACGTGCATCTGAAGAACTTACAGCTATTTGGGATTTTTTTATTACAATATTCATTTGAGATCCTTCAGGCTGGACTATAAGACCTTTGTTGTCTGAAGAAATAATTTTTACTGTTATTGTATCGTTAATTTTTTTATCTTTAAAATAATCAAATGGATCTTTTTCTGTTTGTTTTAACCCAACTCTTACTTTAAGTAGATCTTCTTTTATTTCAAGAATTTTAACTTTTATCTCTTTACCAATTTTGTAATTTTTCAATTCTGTTTCTGGGTCACCAGTATATGAAAGATCGTTGCAATGTAAAAATGCATCAATATCGTACTTATCGAGTTTGACATATAGGGCGTACTCATTCGAGCTACTTACCACACAGTCTATTGTGCTGCCTACGGGATGGTTTTTAACTAACTGCTTATAAGGGTTTTCTGTTGTAAGTTTGTGAGAAATTGCTATTCTTCTTTTTTCTTTATCTATTTCGGTTATTACACACATTATTTTATCACCTACCTTAAAACTTTTTCTCGGTGAAGCATTTTTTCTTGTCCACGAAATTTCTGAAGAATGTAATAAAGTACTTAGACCAGGCTCTAACTCACAGAATGCACCAAAATCCATTAGCTTGATAACTTTAACCTCATATTTTTTATTGAGTTCATAATTTGAAATTTTTTCAAAAGGGTCGGGAGACAGTTGTTTGATTGAACAACCAACTTGCAGTTTTTCTTTATCAATAGATATTACAAGCAAATCATGCTTGTCACCAATAGTAAAGATTTCTTCGCAATGATTAACTCTAGAATAACTCACTTCCTGAATATGAACCAAGCAGTCAAGCTCATTATTAACATTAAAAAAACATCCAAAACTTGAATATCCTTTAACAACAGCATTTTTTATAATGTCACCTACTTTATATTTCTCAATTATTTTCGCTTTATCTTCTTTTTTGCTTGATGAAATTATCTGTCTTCTAGAAACGCACGCATTACCTCTGACCTTATCCATTTTAATAAGCGCAAACTTCTGGGGTTCGTTCATTAAGTGAGAAATATCTTTAAGCGGAGTATCGGAAATTTGAGAACCTGGGCAAAACATTAGTGAACCTGTATCTACATGTTCTACTATTACGCCTCCTTTACATTTGCTAATTATCTTACCAGTTATTGGTTCATTTTTTTCAAAATGGTCGATTAATATGTCCCATCCTTTTATTTTTTGGGCTTTACTAGCTGAAACTAAAATTTCACCATTTCTATCTTCTAATCTTTCAAGTAGAACAGGAATTTTTTCCCCAATTTTAATTTTTTTTTCTAAACCAATAGTCTTTAGCTCGTTAATATCTACGATAGGTTCTGATTTTAATCCACAATCTAAAAAAACATATTTATCACTTATTTTTGTGACAGTACCCTCTATTATTTTACCTTCTACTAAATTTTGGGTTTTGGATAACTGGGTGTTAAGTAGTTTTTCAAACTCTTTTGCTTCGGGTGATTCTGAATTTTTGTATAATTCCATATAATTTAAAAAAAGTGTGTTCTTTTAGATAAAAATATCGAAATAATCAAGATACAAATAGTTTAATAATTAAATAAAAAACATCATGGTTTTGTGCAATAATCTTTAATTTATCATGATAATTTAAACTTAATCCCCAGATTTTTTATTATTTTTAAAAAAGATGGAAACGAACTTTTAAAACTTTCAACATCCTTTATAATCCAATTTCCACCAAAAACAAGACCAGCAACAACTGATGTCATAAAAACTCTATGGTCTTTGTGATAATCTTCTATTACTATTTTTTTTTTAATTTTAAGATCTGAGTTTCCATAAATTTTTATTGAATTCGAAGTTAATTCTGTTTCGACTCCCATCAAATTTAGAATTTTTGATCCTAACTTAAGCCTAGGACTTTCTTTTTTATTAAGTTCATCTAAATTTCTAAAAATTGAAACACCTTTTGCTTTTGCAGCAACCAAAAAAAGTATTAAAAATTCGTCAATCAAATTACTATTGAGTTTCGGAGGGCAATTAATCTTTTTTAAATTTTTTTGACTCTTTACAAGAATATCACCAATTTTTTCCTCATATCTTTTTTTTAAATTTCTAATTTTTATCTTCGCACCCATCTTATTCAAAATTTTAATATAACCAATACGTGAGTCATTTAAATTGACATTTTTTAAAATCAAAGATGAACTTTTTGAGAGCAAAGTCAATACAATAAAAAAAGCACATGAACTCGGATCTGATGGAATTTTGTAATGAAAAGATTTAAAATTTTTTTGTCCTGATATAAAAATCTTGTCAATTGCATTATTTTTTTTTATTCTAATTGGTATTCCTAAATATTTAAAAAAACGTTCACTATGGTCTCTGGATTTTTTTGCTTTAATAACAGTTTCACCTGGAGTGTTTAAAGATGACAACATCACTGAGCTTTTACATTGAGCCGATCCTTTATTTTCATTATATATAATTGGATTTACAAATTGTGAACCCAAAATCATTAATGGTAAACCTTTTTTTTTGTTAAACTTGAAAGTTGCGCCTATTTTTTGCAAAGGCTCTATGATCCTTCCAAAGTCTCTTCTGGATAAACTTTTGTCACCTATCAACTTTATAGGATAAGGAGTTTTAATTAAAAGCCCTAAAATTAGCCGAGCAAAAGTTCCAGAATTTCCTGCATCTAAATAAATTTTTTTTTTAAATTTAAAACCATTTATTCCTGAACCATATATTGTACATTTTTTTCCTTTTAAAAGAATCTTTATACCTAATTTTTTCAAACATTTAATTGAGTTAAATATATCATCTGATAGTAAGATGTTATCAATAATGCTCTTCCCAAATGCTTGTGAACCAAATAGGAGAGCTCTTATTGATATACTTTTATCCCCATCTATTTGAATTTTTTTGTTAAATTTATTTATATTTTTATTAATATAAATCTTTTGTGCCATAAAAGCTTAATTAAATTTAAAGGAATCTCCAAAGTATGCATTTTGTGCATTAGGATTTTTTACCAGTTCTGAAGGAGTTCCTTTTGCAACTACTTTTCCATCCGACAAGACGACTGCAACATCAACACATGTTAAAAGATCTCTTGCTTGGTGATCACAAATACATATAGTTATTCTATTTTCAGATTGTAAATTGACAATAATTTGTTGTAACATTTTTATTGTCATGACATCTAATGCTGCAAAACACTCATCAAGTAAAAGCAATTCAGGATTTCCAAGTAGAGCCATTGCAATTACTAATTTTTTCTTTAAACCACCTGATAGAAACTTTGCTTTTATATCTCTGATGGACTCTAAATCGAATTTAGAGGTTAAATAATTTATTTTTTCCATTCTATCTCTAGGATTTTTTATTAAAATTTCGCCAACTGCTTTTAAGTTTTCAAATAAAGTTAAATCATAAAAATAACCCCCGTATTGAGGTACATACCCAATATTAAATTTGGTTGTTCTAAGGAAAATCGGAAAATCATTCACTTTTTCACTCTTGATATAAATTGATCCGCTATCTGGAGATATTAGTCCTGTTATTAAATTAAAAATTGTTGATTTTCCAACCCCGTTTGGGCCTAACATGCCAAAAATCTCTCCTTTGTTAATATCAAAGCTAATATTTTGTAAAATTTGTCTATTTTCAAAAGATAAACTTACATTATCTAGCTTAAGAATTGGTTTTTTTTGTTTGAAGCTTTTAATTCTAAATTTTTTAATTATTGCCATTATTAGAGATACTCTTAATTAGTACTTTATTTTTTGAGTCATTCATAAAAATCTTTGTTTTTTTTTTTAAAATATCGATTTCAGCTCTATCTGCTTTTAAAGTTGAAATGTTACTGAAATAAAGAACATTATCATATATGGAAACAAGATTATTTTCAAAGGATAAATCGAGAAAATCACTTCTAAGACTATGTTCATTAAATTGCACTGTCACCTCACCGTTAAAAATTGTGTCATAACTTTTAGAATTGTATTTAGCATTATTCGATTTAATAAAAACTTTCTCAGCACTCTTTAATTCAATTATTGCTTCAACATTTTCCATCAGAATTATGTCGTGGTTTATTCTGTCAATTATGCCCTTTTTCGCAACTATCTCATAAACATTTCCTGTATCATCTACCGAAAAATATTTAAGATTTTCTATTAAGTTCTCATCAATAACTTGTGTTTGATTTCTTTTATTAATGACTTCTTTTTTATCTTTGTTTTCGTAAAAATATTTGAAATAAATAAAAACTGAAACGATTATCAGAAACATAAATAAAAATAACTGAAATAGGACACCTTTTTTCATTTATTGAATATTACTCGCTAAAATATTGTGAATGTGAACCACGCCAATAGTCTGTCTATTTTTTTTTGTTTTATGTACACACAATAAAGTGATTTTATTTGAATTCATCAAAGATAAAGCTTTTGCAGCAAGCATGTCAGAGTTAACAGAAATTGGATTTTTGGTCATTACATCTTTTACTTTCAGTTTTTGTAAATCCCCTTTTTTTTCACTAAATCGTCTAATTTGACCATCAGTAACTATTCCAGTAGTATTTTTTTTAGAATTTCTTACTACCAGTACACCCAATTTTTTTTTTGATATAAATCTAAGTGCAGACTTCATATTTGATTTTTCATTTATAAAAGGTATCTTTCCTCCGGTCAGCATCAAGTCCTCAACTGTCTTTAGTTTTGATCCCAAACTCCCAGAGGGATGAAATTTTTTAAAGTCTTTTTGACCAAATTTCTTTTGTTTCATTGTAGCTATTGCTATTGCATCCCCAATAGCTAACTGAACAATGGTTGATGATGTTGGTACAATTCCACCTGGCCCAGCTTCTTTAACTTCTGGCAATAAAATCTTTATGTCAGAAGCTTTATAAAGAAGAGAATTTTTTTTTGAAACTATTCCAATTAAAGTTATATTTTTATTTCTGTTTGAAAATTGAATAATATTTTTAAGTTCTGAAGACTCACCACTGTTACTGATTAATATAAGTATGTCATTTGAGCTAATTTGTCCGAGATCGCCATGCGAACAAGAGCTTGCGTCTACAAAAAAAGACGGCGTTCCCACTGAAGCCAAAGTTGAGGAAATTTTTTTTGCTATTATTCCTGATTTTCCAACACCAGATAAAATAACTTTTCCCCTTTTACAATTTAGAATAGCTTCAACTGCCTTTTTAAAGTTAATATCCAAAACTTTATTCAATTTTTTCAATGAAATTATTTCTGTTTTAATAACTTCTTTAGCGATTTTTTTATAAATATCTTTACTCATATTAGTGTGACCATATATCTTCAGAAAAAGAAGCTAAATCTAGATTCACTCGTGTATTAACAAACTTTAAACACTCCTCATAAAGTTGATATCTTTTTTCCCTCATCAAAATTTTGTTAAGCGCATCGTTAATTTTATGAAGATAAAGAACATCATTTGCACAATATTTAATCTGTGCCTGAGATAATTGCCCACCAAAATCTGAACTTTGAAATTGTTTACTTACATCGATACCAATAAATTCTTTAATTAAATCTTTTAACCCATGCTTATCCGTATATGATCTAGCTAATTTTGATTGGAGTTTTGTGTCCTCAATATTTATAACATCAATTGAAAGATATTTTTTTATAAAAGTTAAATCTGCTCTTGCAAAGTGAAAAATTTTTTTGACTTTTTTATCTGACAAAACTTTTTTTAAAACTGGTGAATTGTAATTATCTCTATCAAGTTGAATAATGTGGGCATCTGAATTTCCAGTGGAAATTTGTACTAAACATAATTTGTCTCTCTGAAAATTTAAACCCATAAATTCGCAATCTACTGCAATTTTATTGCCTATTTCTAAATCTTCTGGTAAATCTGATTTGTGAACTTTTATATCCATAAATATTTATAAATAGTATTATGAAACCAAAAAATTGTCTAATTTTTGGCGCCTCTGGTCAAATTGGGAGAAGTTTAATTAGAAGCCTAACCAAAAACAATATTAAAGTAACTGCTTTTACGCGCAATATTCATCAAAAAGGATATAACCTAAAAACTCAGGCAAATCCCGGATATCTAGATGTTGTTGAGGGTAGTATTTTTGATTATGAGCTGATTAAAAATTTATTTAAGGATGCAGATTTATGTATTAATTTAGTTGGCATTCTTTATGAGAAAGGCCAAAATAATTTTGAAAATATTCATATAAAATTCCCAAAAATTATTTCACAACTTTCTTCTGAATTTAAACTAAAAAAACTAGTCCATTTGTCTGCTTTAGGCATAGAGGATGCAGTAGACTCCTCTTATGCAAAAAGCAAACTATTAGGCGAAAAAGAAATTAATAATAATTTTGGAGATTTTACTACCATTATTAGGCCTTCAATTGTTTACTCAGTGGATGACAATTTTACAACTCAATTAATGACGTTATTAAATCTTTTACCAGTTTTCCCAATATATTATAATGGGAAAACAAAATTTAGACCTATTTACTGTCCTGACTTGACTAAATCAATAAAAGAAATAATTGTTAAAGATTGTAAAGAAAATATAATAGAATTTGTAGGACCTGAGGAAATGACATTTAAAGAAATTTTAAAAAAATTACTTTATTCAATCGATAAAAAAAGACTTTTATTTCCTATGCCAATACCTCTTGCTAAATTGACTGCTAATTTATTTCAATTATTGCCTAAACCCTTAATTACAATCGACCAATTAAGATTATTAAAATATGATAACATTCTCTCTGGTTGTTATAAAAGTAATATAGACCTTAACTTTAGTTGTAATTCAAAATTTCAAACGGAAATTAATAAATATTCATATATGTGGAAAAAAGATGGAGAATACTCTAAAAAAAGAGACAAAGTAAATTTATGATAGTTTTGACAATCTACGTTGTTATAGCTTTAATTCTGTGTTTTGTATTGTTTATAGCTTTTAAAGCAATCAATACTGGCATGGAAGCAAAAAAAGCAAAAAAAAAAAATAAATGAAAATGAATTGAAGTCTCCTACTCAAAGTGATGATTTGTTAAGCAAGTTGAACAATTTGAACGAACTTTATGAAAAAGGCGCTTTGAGTGAGGAGGAATTTAGAGCTGCGAAAGAAAAAATTTTGAATAATTAAACTAAGCAGATTTAATTTTTCGTCTTATAAACTTAGGAACTTCATTTTCATTTTCCTTATCAAAAGTTTCTTCTTTTCTATTTTTAGGCTGAAATGCATAAAGTAGATGAAGCTTACAATAAGAGAAATCTTTTAGAGATTTTCTTCCACAAAAGTAAAAGTCTTTTTCATTCGGATGTCCAATCGGCCATTTACATGAATTTTCATCAAGTTCCTCTAACTGTTTTGGATTTTCTGGTTCAAAATCCTTTTCTATAATTAATGATTTAAATTTTCCTCTTCTAAAGTTTCTTTTAAGCTCTTTGTTTTGGCTTACATTTGAAGAATTTAAATTTGTATTTTTTTTAGTCTTTATTTTTCCTGATAAATTTAATCGATGAGCTTTCCCGATGACGGCATTTCTGGTTACACCGCCAAGTACAATAGCAATTTCACTTGCTGTATTGCCTTTACCCCAAAGTTCTTTTAATTTTTCAACTTTTTCTGGTGTCCAGCTCATTACAATATTTTGATTTAAGTTTTATCATATATACTATATATAGTAGCAATATAATATTTAATATTACAAGCATTTTCTTTAATTTCTTAACAACTTATTAATTATTAAAAGATAAAATTAAATACTTATGGTTGAATTAAATAAAAAATACAAAATTGGGGTTAGACGCTTTGGTATTGTAAATTGGATTGGTTTTTTTTCTCTGTATAAGAAGGAGACCCTACGTTTTCTAATTGTATCTGGTCAAACACTCCTTGGTCCAGTGGTAACTGCAGTTTTGTTTTTAATGGTAATTTCTCTTGCTTTAGGTGAAAACAGAGGGATAGTTCTAGGTGTTCCGTTTGTTGAATTTTTAGCACCAGGGTTGATTAGTATGCAAATAATCCAACAATCTTTTGCACACTCATCATCTTCAATATTATCTGGAAAAATGATGGGAAATATCGTTGATTTGATAGGAAGCCCCCTTTCTGCACTTGAGGTGACGCTTGCTGTAATTTTTGCGTCAATTACAAGATCTTTATTGATTAGTTTTTTTTCAATTTTCGTCTTTAGTTTCTTTACCGAAATTCACCTGGAAAATTTTCTATATTTTTTGGTTTTTTTATTTTTGTCATCCTTTTCTATGGGAGCCATGGGTTTTATAGCAGGTATGTGGTCTAACAAGTGGGAAAATATGGCTACAGTAACGAATTTTGTAATTGTTCCAATGTCATTTTTATCTGGTACTTTTTACTCAATAAATAGACTACCTGAAGTTTTACAAAAAATAAGTTTTTTAAATCCTTTTTTTCATATGATCGATGGGTTGAGATTTTCTTTTATAGGAAATAGCGATGGATCAATTAAATTTGGTCTTATATATTTATTTTTGTTTAGTTTAATTGTATGGTTAATATCATTTCTCCTTTATAAAAAAGGTTATAAAATAAGAAATTAAATGTCATTTTTAGCAAATAATTATAATAGAAAAAAAATCTCTTTCAAAAAAGGCATAGGGAGCTACCTGATTGCTAAAAATGGTAAGAAGTACTTAGATTTTTGTTCGGGTATAGCAGTAAATAGCTTAGGTCATGCAAATCCAAGATTAGTAAAAGCATTAAATAATCAAGCAAAAAAAGTCTGGCATGTATCAAATGCTTTCATAATTCCTGAAGGAGAAGAATTGGCAAAAAAATTAGTAAAAAAAACATTTGCAGACTCGGTGATATTTCAAAATTCTGGCACTGAAGCAACAGAAGTTGCTATAAAAGTAGCTAGAAGATACTTTTATTCAATCGGGAAACCAAAAAAAAATAGAATTCTTTGCGTTAAAAATTCTTTTCATGGTCGGACTATAGCAGCTATTTTTGCTAGTGGATCAAAGAAAATGACTGAGGGATTTGGTCCTAAAGTAAGTGGTTTTGATCATTTTACTTTTGGGGATCACGAATCTTTAAAAAAAAAAATAACTAAAAATACTGCAGCTATAATGGTTGAAACAATTATGGGTGAGGGAGGGATAAAAGTAATTCCAGACTGGTGTTTAAAAGATTTAAGAAAATTGTGCAACAAGAAAAAAATATTACTTATACTTGATGAAGTACAATGTGGAATTGGAAGATCGGGAAATTTTTTTGCTTTTGAAAATTCAAAAGTAAAACCAGATATAGTACCTATTGCAAAGGGAATAGGAGGAGGTTTTCCAATGGGTGCAGTATTGATGAACAAAAAAGTTAGTAAAGTGATGGTGCCCGGGACTCATGGATCAACATTTGGAGGCAACCCACTAGCCATGTCTGTTGGAAATGAAGTAATGAACATAGTTTCAAATAAAAAATTTTTGAATAATGTTAAAAATTTATCTAAATATTTTTTGAAAAATTTAAACAATTTAAAGGAAAAATACCCAAATATAATTAAACAAATAAGAGGAAAAGGTTTTTTGATAGGAATCCAAATTTACAAAGATCAGAATCTATTTATAAAAAAACTTATGGAAAATAAGCTACTGACAATTAAAGCAGCTGAAAATGTAATTCGTATTTTGCCGCCCTTAAATGTTAAAAAGAAAGAAATAGAAATAGCATTAAAAATTATTGATAAAGTTTGCTCAACATTCCAAAAAATAAAATGAATCATTTCATAAATCTAAAAGACATATCAACTAAAGATCTTAGAAAAATTATTGATGACGCAAAAAAAAGAAAAAAGTTGAGAAAAAAACTTAGCACACTTGAAGTTGACAAGGGATCTCCCCTTAAAGGAAAAATATTGATACAGATGTTTGAAAAACCAAGTTCAAGAACAAGAATAAGTTTTTTTCTTGCAATTAAGCAGTTAGGAGGTGGGACATTGACATTAAGATATAATGAGCTCCACTTAGGTCAAGGAGGAGAAAGTATTGCTGACACCGGTAAAATTCTTTCCACCTACGGTGATGGCTTCATGCTGAGAACTGACAGTGAAAAAAAAATGGAGAATTTTAAAAAATATTTATCAATACCTATAATAAATGGTTTAAGCCCTTTAT
>MDTB01105903.1_pt1 | contig 11895 bp, 11 predicted proteins | sample 811161 | NCBI WGS metagenome assembly MDTB01 (sample SAMN05326650, study PRJNA326480) | marine metagenome | isolation source: seawater | place: Mediterranean Sea | collected 2009 | reverse complement strand
TTTTTTTCTGCAGATAAAATTAAAAGTATTGTAAAAAAAAAATTTAAAATTATTACAGCTTTATCAGTATTTTATGACGCTAATGATCCAAATAAATTTTTAAAAGATGTAAAAAAAATATTATTAAAAGAGGGAGTTTTTTTGTTAGAGTTCGCAGACTTAGCCTCTATAGTTCAATATAAAATGTTTGACACAATTTGTCATGAACATCTTGAATATTATAGTAGTAAAGTAATTATAGATTTATGTAAAAGAAATGGTCTAAGAGTATTTGATATTAAAAGAAATAATATTAATGGTGCGAGCAAACAATATTATGTATGTCATAATGAATCTCATTACAAAGATAATATTTCAATTATAAAAAAAGAACTTAATTTAGAAAAAAAGTTGCAATTATCAGATAAAAATACCTATAAAAAATTTATTAATGAAATAAATCAATCCAAAAATAAATTGAATAAATTATTAAACAAAATTAATAGAGTGGGTAAAAAAGTTCATTGTTATGGAGCTTCGACTAAAGGTAATGTATTGCTTCAATATTATAATATTAATAATAAAACTATTAATTTTGCTGCAGAAAGAAATAAAAAGAAATACAACTTATATACACCAGGAACAAAAATTAAAATAATCTCTGAAGTTCTTTCGCGATTTCACAAACCTGACTATTATTTAGTTTTACCGTGGCACTTTAAAAAAGAAATATTAATTCGTGAAAAAAGCATAAGAAAAAAAGGTACTAAATTTATTTTTCCCCTTCCTAAACTAGAAATTATTTAGAAAAAGTTAATTTATCTACTAATTCTTCAAAATGGCTTTGAAAATAAAAATCAAATGCATTGTTTCCATTAGGGTAAACTAGAGGAAAATTAGGACCTGATTCTAACAATCTAGGAACTTTAAGAGCTTCTGCCAAAGCATAACCAAAAGATAAATTTCCAATAAATAATCTTGAACCCATAATTATTGAAGACAATTCCAAAAAGTCTTTACTATCATAATATTCCAGACTTGTTATTTCTTTTTTTAAATTTTTATATTCATTCTCTAAACCTACAAAGATAATATTTTTATACGAGCTAAGAAAAGAGTAATTTATAAATTTATTTTGTCTTCTTAAACTTCTCATTATTACTATAAAATTTTTATAATTCTTGTTGCCCTCAACTTCTAAATAATTTTTTGATAAATCTGGAAAAACACCTGTTAAATGAAAATACCATCTTACAGAGTCTATATTGAAGTTAATTGGAAGTTCTCTAAAAAAATTTAAATCTATATCAATTTTTTGACCATCAAAAATATCCACTTTTTTGAGAAATTTTTGATTTCTTAATAGTGGTAACATTTTAGCAACAGATTTTTCTGAAAGATACACTTCTCCAAATGGGTGATCTCTTGAAGCGACATGTTTGGGAATTTTTTTATTTATTTGTAGATATAAGTGACATTCTTTATTTTTAGATAATTCCTTCAATACAGGTAAACTGTTAATAATATCACCTAAATGGCCATAGTGAAGAAAAGAAATCTCATCATTTTTTGTTAAAATATTTCTAAATTCATTTATTTTTGGAACAATAAAATTTTTGTAATTATCTTCTTTTATTTTGATTTTTTTTTTAAAAATATTCGAAAAAAAACTTTTCACAATAAAATAGTTTAATAACCTTCTTTTTCAACAAATTCTAGATCAGCTCTAACCATATCTTTTACCAGTCTTTTAAAATCATATTTTGGTTTCCATTTAAGCTCGCGTTTAGCTTTTCTGCAATCTCCTAAAAGAGTCCTCACTTCTGAAGGACGATACAACGTTTTTTCTATTTTAATATATTTTTTATAATCCAGATCGACTAATTCAAATGCCATTTTAGCGAAATCTTTAACTGAATATTGCGTCCCAGTGCTTATAACATAATCATTTGGAACTCGTTTATTAAGCATCAGCCACATTGCTTCAACATAATCTTCTGCGTGGCCCCAGTCTCTTTTCGCATCCATATTACCTAGTCTTAAATCTTTTTGTAAGCCAAATTTTATTCTTGCTACTGAATGCGTAATTTTTCTTGTTACGAATTCAAAACCTCTTCTAGGTGACTCATGATTAAATAATATACCACTACAACAAAACATATTATAAGCTTCTCGATAGTTTCTTGTTAAATCGTATCCTGCAACCTTAGATATTCCATAAACTGACCTAGGATAAAACGGTGTCTTTTCTGATTGAGGAACTTCTCTTACTTTGCCAAACATCTCTGATGAGCCTGCAAAATAAAATTTAGTTTTAGGTGAAAATTCTTTCAATGCAGACAATATATAATGAGTTCCATTAATATTTGTATTTAAGGTTGAAAATTCATCTTTAAAAGAATAATCAACATAGCTTTGAGCCCCTAAATGATAAACCTCATCTGGCTTTATTCTCTGTATTATTTTCACTAAGCTAGCATAACTTTCCAAAGATGCGGGGTGTAAAGTAATTTTATTTAACATATGTCTTAATCGCCACAATCTATGATTCCCATCTTCAAGGGCAACTCTTCTAACGAGGCCGTGAACCTTATATTTCTTTTTTAATAAAAACTCGGTTAAATAAGAACCATCTTGCCCAGTAATTCCGGTTATTAAAGCTTTTTTATTCATTATATTTTAGTTATTTAATGTTATTAATTGTTAATTAAAATATTTTAAATTGATTTATACTATTAGAAAAAAATTACAATTGCTATTTAAAAAGTTCACTTATGGACTTTTTAAATTATTTTATGGCAAAATTAAGAAATCTGAAAAAATAGGAGATAATTCAAATTCTAGTGTAAAAATATCAAAAGTAGATAAAGACTTTGAATATAAAGTTTATGCAATTAAAGATGCCAGGTTATACACTGATACAATAAACGATACAGCTATTATTCAAAACAACAAAATTATTGATGGTCCTTCATTTCAAATTAGAAATGTTAAATTTGAAAATGTAGATAAAAATATAGTTTTTACTAAAGGCACTCCAAGATTTAAAAAAAAATTAAAGGGTAATTTATTCTCTTTATTAACTGGCGGTGGAGGAAATTATAATTATTGGCACTGGATGTTTGACGTTTTACCAAGGTTAAAAATTTTAATGAATATAATGGATGTTAATGAAATAGATAATTTTTTATTTCCAAATTTAGAAAAAAAATATCAAAAAGAGTCATTGGACTTAATCGGAATACCCAAAAAAAAAAGAATTTCGAGTATAAATATTAGACATATTGAATGCAGAGAAATATTTGTTACAGATCATCCTTATGTAATTAAGAACCAAGCTTCCGAAGAAATCCAGAATATGCCATTATGGATTATTAATTGGATTAAAGAAAGTCTTTCTCAAAATATAAAATATACCAAAACAATAAATTATCCAAAAAAAATTTATATCGATAGGAGTGATGCGACTTCGAATCAAAGTTCAATGAGAAAGATTATAAACGATAATGAAATCAAAGAAACGCTTGAAGAAAAAGGTTTTACAAGTATAAAATTGAGTTTTTTAACTTTAGAAGAACAAATTAAAATTTTTCAAAATGCCGAGATAATAGTTGGTCTTCATGGTGGTGGATTTGCAAATATGATATTTTGCCAACCTGAAACTAAAATAATCGAATTAAAATCAGTATCAGCTGGCGACGTTATTTTAAATTTGGCTGAAAAATGTAATTTAAAGTATGATACTATTTCAAAAGTACCAGAACAATTAAATCAAAATAATCAACTTGGATTTATTAGAGTTGAAAAAAATGAAATATTAAAAAAATTATGAAAAAGTACCACGGAATAGAAATACTTAGATTTTTTACTTCTATTTCAGTATTAATTTATCATTATAGACACTTTTTTGCCCCTTATAATTCTTCTTCAAATTTAAATTATTTTGATATCTCATCATCTTTGCCATTTTACAATTTTTTAGGTTTAATTTATGAGCACGGTATTTTTGGTGTACACGTCTTTTACACTATTTCTGGTTTTGTATTTGCTCATATATATCTTTCAAATCAAGAAAAGATACCTGCAAAAAGTTTTTTTAAAAATAGATTTGCAAGACTTTACCCTTTACATTTTTTTACTTTAATTCTTGTTTGTATATTGCAATTCTATAGTCATCTTAAATTTGATACTTTTCAAATTATTGAGATTAATGATATTTATCACTTTTTTTTAAATATTTTATTTATCTCTTCCTGGGGATTTGAAAATGGTCACTCCTTTAACGCTCCCATTTGGAGTGTATCTGTTGAAATTGCAATATATATTATTTTCTTTTTATTATTATCATTAATTAAAAAGTTCAAAATATTTTTTGTAGTATTATTGAGTTTACTTCTTCTTATCATTGATAAGTCTGAAATCTACGATACATTATTTTTAGAGTGTGCGCGATTATTTTTCTCTGGAACATTAATTTATTATCTCTTCCATATAAAATTAAACAATTTATATTATATTATATCTGCATTATTTTTTTTATTAATAGCTTTTATAGGTAATTTTAAAACCTTTATTTTTTGTCCTGCTTTACTTTTATTCTTTGTAAGTATTGACACATATATAAAAAGTGAATCTTATCAATTATTCTTTAAAAAATTGGGTAATCTTACATACTCTCTTTATTTGCTTCATTTACCTGTACAGATCATACTTTTAATATTGTTTAAGCAGCTTCAAATAAGTGAGTTGGTGTTTACAAATGTAATATTTTTTATACTATTTTTTGTTTTATTGATATTCATAGCCAATTATTGCTTTAAATATTATGAAAAACCCCTTAATGAACTCTTAAGAAATAAAATTAAATAACATATTTATGGATAAAAAATATAATTTTCTTAGACCAATTAAAAATGAAAACCTTATAAGGCTTGGAAGAGAAGCAGACGGTGGATATGTAGTAGATAAAAAAATTGTTCAAAATACTGATTGTCTAATTACATTTGGCTTAGGTCCTGACTGGTCCTTTGAATTAGATTACATAAAGTTAAACAATGAAGTAAAAATATTTATGTATGATTATACTGTTAATAGCAGACCATATTTAAAAGAAATCTGGAAATATTTAAGAAGATTTTTGACTTTTAGATCAAAAAGAAGAGATGTACAAGATAGAATTAAATACTATCTTAACTATTTAAATTTTTTTAAGTTAAAAAATGTTAATTTTTTTTCTGAGAGAATTACATTTCCTATCCAAAATAAGATAGATGCCGATTTAGATAAAGTTTTTTCAAGAATTTCAAATGAAAAAAAAGTAGTTCTTAAAAGCGATATTGAAGGAAGCGAATTTAAAATTATTGATGAAATCTTAAAATATAATTCTAAGATTAATATGTTAATTTTTGAATTTCATTGGCTTAATATTAATGAAGATAAATTTATTAATTCAATAAATAAGATTAAAGAAAAATTTAATATTATTCATATCCATGGAAATAATCACTGTGAAAAACTACCTAGCGGTCTACCGATAGCCTTGGAAATGACATTTGTTAATAAGGAAATACAAAAAGATGAAGGTAAGTATATTAAAAGTTTTCCTTTAAAGAACTTAGATTTTCCTAATAATCCCTACAAAGAAGATTTATTTTTTTCTTTTTTGGATTAAATATTTTGAAGATGGTATTGAACGAATTATAGAATATAATATAAACATTTATTGTTTTGGCGAGGTAGCTCAGTTGGTTAGAGCACAGGACTCATAAGCCTGGGGTCGGCGGTTCGAATCCGCCCCTCGCTACCATCAATTAATATGATATGAAACTTACTGTTATAATTATCTCTTATAAAAGCGATCATTTGTTGGAAAATATAATTACTAAATTTCCAAAAAATTATGAGATATTAATTATTGAAAATTCATTACAAAAAAAAACAAAAATAGAAATAGAGAAAAAATTTAAAAATACAAAAGTTATTATACCAGAAAAAAATTTAGGTTATGCAACTGCATTTAATTTAGCCTTTAAAAAAAGTAAGCATAAATTTGTCATTACGCTTACTCCCGATGTTTTGATAAATAATAGTCTAATTTCTAATATTGAAAAGGTAATAAAAAATATGAAAAACTTTTCATTATTAGCTCCTGAATATAAAAACAAAAAAATTTATCAAAATTATTCTCCAATAAAAAGATTTAATCAAATAAAATATAAAATGAAAAATTTTAGCATAATAGAAGTTAAAGATATCGATTGGTGTTTTTGTATTCTTAATAAATCAAAATTTAAAAATAAAAGAATATTAGATGAAAACTATTTTCTTTATTTTGAGACTATGGACTTATGTAGAAAACTTTATAATGAAAAAAAAAAGATGTATGTAGTTTCAAATTTAAAATTTGCTCATTTAGGAACTAGTTCTTCAAATAAAAAATTTAATATTGAAATACAAATTAATAGAAATTGGCATTTTAGTTGGTCAAAATTTTATTTTTACAAAAAAAATTATAATTATTTTTTTGCTTTAAAAAAAATTATTCCTAATATAATCCAAAGTATTAAAGGAATATTGATATCAGTACTACTTTTAAGGTTTACTCACATAAAACTTCATTTATCTAGTCTCAAAGGAATTATTAGCAGTATTTTTTTAATGAAATCTTATTTTCGACCTAATATTAATTAAAGTTAATCAATTATGAAAAATCTAAAAATGTTTTGTTTAACACTTGAACCATCACACATTAACTTTATTAAAAGTTTAGGATATTTACCAGTAATTTTAGGTGATAAAAAAGCTACCTCTAATTGCCTTAGCGATAAAACAGGTAAAAATATCAGCAATAAAAATAAAAATTATGGAGAATACACGTTTCATTATTGGTTGTGGAAAAATTACTTAGATAAAATAGAGGATAATGAATGGCTTGGATTTTGCCAATATAGAAAATTTTGGTCTTTAAATCATTATGATAATGAGGAGATTAGTATTGATAACTTAAGTGACATGGTTTTAAAAAAAATTCCCCAAAAATATCAAAATTATGAAGTAATACTTGGCAATCCTTTTTTTATAAACCAAAGAAAAATTATGAAATTTTTAAAAAAAGGCCTACCAATGATAATTAAAAAACCTAAATACTTATATTCTAAAGAGTCTAGAAATATTAAATTTCATTTTGATTTAATGCATGGAAGAAATAATTTATCTGAAGCAATCAAACTATTAGACAATACTAATAGAGAAGATTTTAATGAATTTGTTAATAAAGAAGTTTCTTTTAATCCACACAACATGTTTATATGCAGGTCTAAAAAGATACTTATTAATTATTACAAAGATATTTTTGCTTGGCTAAACTCTTGCGAGAATTTATTTGGGTTTCATAATCTAAAAGGTTATGGCATGACAAGAATTTACGGATTTTTAGCAGAAAGATTCATGTCCTATTGGTTTAAAAAGAATACTAATTACGTTGAATTACCTATAATTTTTCATGATATTAATAAATAATTAACTAATCAAAAGCTTTAAATATTTGGAGTACTCACAATTTCCATAAAATTTAATGTTTTCATAAATTTGTTTTTTATCTATCCATTTTTTTCTAAGTGAAACCTCCTCTAAACACGCAATTTTAAATCCTTGTCTTTTCTCTATAGTTGAAACAAAAGAGGTAGCATCATAATAATCTTCTATTGACCCTGCATCAAGCCATGCCCCGCCTCTTCCGAGAAATTCTGCTTTAAGTTTATTTTTAAGTCTATATTTATTTAATAAATCTATAATTTCCAGCTCTTTTCTTTTTGAAGGCTTTAGCTGTTTACTTAGTTTTACTACATTATTATCAAAAAAATATAATCCAGTTACCGCGAGATTAGATTTTGTTTTTTGAGGCTTCTCAATTAGTTTAATTATTTTATTGTTATTGTTTACTGTAGCTATACCATAAGATTTTGGATTTTTAACTGGATGTAAAAAAACTTTTGCACCATTGTTTAAAGTTATAGATTTTTGTAATGTTTTGGTCAAACTTTGTGCGTAAAAAAAATTGTCCCCAAGTATCAATGCAACACTTTGATTATTAATAAATTTTTCACCAATTATAAAAGCTTCTGGAAGACCCCCGGGTTTGATTTGTTCTTTGTATAAGATTTTTATTCCTAAGTTTTCACCATTTTTTAAAATTTTTTTAAATTGACTTACTTGACCTTTGTTAACAATAATTAATATTTCTTTAATACCAGCTAACATCATTATAGAAAGAGGATAGAATATCATTGGTTTGTCATAAATTGGTAAAAGTTGTTTATTAACTGATTTAGTTATTGGGCTCATCCTTGTTCCCAAACCACCTGCTAAAATAATTCCTTTTTTTATCATATTTTTAATCCAATTCTTTTATTATATAATTTATTTGAGATCGAGTTAATAAATTTACTATTATCAATATACCAATTAACAGTCTTTACTAAACCGTGATTTAATTTAGTTTTTGACTTCCAATTAATTTCCTTACGAATTTTTTTACTATTCAATGCATACCGAAAATCATGACCCGGTCTATCCTTTACAAATTTAATTTTTACTTTTTTTCCAATTTTATAACCTTTTATCTTAAAAATATTTAAAATGTTTTTAACCATATATATGTTTTTAATATTAGCATTAGAGCCCACATTATAACTTTCACCAATTTTACCTTTTTTATAAATTTTGTATAAAGCTTCACAATGATCATTAACATATATCCATTCCCTTGAGTTTTGACCTTTTGCATAAACCGGTAAGGGTTTATTAGATATAATATTTGTAATTATTTTCGGAATTAGTTTTTCCGGAAATTGGTATGGACCATAATTATTACAACAGTTGGATATAATTGCAGGCAAATTATAAGTTCTTACATAAGATTTAATTAAATGATCTGCACTAGCTTTAGACGCAGAGTATGGAGAGCTGGGATTATAGGGAAATTTTTCACTAGATTTCTTTTTCTTTATATCACCATACACTTCATCAGTAGAAATATGTATTAATTTAATTTTTTTATTTTTTTTATTAATGTCTCTAATTACTTCTAGAATATTAAAAACTCCAAGAATATTTGAAAAAATAAAAGGATGAGGTGAGTCTATAGATCTATCAACATGAGTTTCTGCTGCTAGATTAAATATACACTCTGGTTTATATTTTTTTATCGTTTTTTTAAGTTTAACTTTATTATTGATATCAAATTTGAGAAATTTATATTTTTTTTTGGGAAGTTTATTTTTATTATAACTATTAGAGGAATACGTTAATTTATCAATATTAATAACAAAATATTTTTTTTTAATTAAATAATTAACTAAATTACTACCTATAAAGCCAGATCCACCAGTAACTATTATTTTTTTCATAATTGTATAAAGAATATTTAGTTTAATTGTGTTAAAATAAAGAATTATTATACAAAATCAATTAATAACACATAAAATGGTTAATAAAGATATTACAGCAGTCATTACGTCATTTAGGAGTGAAAATAAGATATTAAACTGTATAAAATCTTTAGGTCAGGACATAAAGATTATAGTTGTAGAAAACTCAAATGATAAAAAATTAAAAGATAAATTAGAAAATGAATATTCTAATCTAAGATGTATTTTATCAGATAAAAACTTAGGTTATGCCAAAGGTAATAATTTAGGTTTATCTATGGTAAAAACAAAATATGCTTTAATTATAAATCCAGATGCTGAAGTTCAGAAAGAGGCATTAGATAATTTTTTTTCAACTGTCAAAATAAATCCAAATTTTGCGATAATTGGTCCTTATATTCAAGAAACAAAAAACAACATTTTATCAAAAGAAGTAAAAAAGGGTTTATACCCTGTAAAAAATGTTAAAGGTTTTGCAATGTTCTTAAATTTAAAACAATTTGAAGAATTAGGTTTTTTTGATGAAAATTTTTTTATTTACTTTGAAGAAATTGATTTATGTAAAAGATTAATTAAAAGTAATAAAAAAATCTTTTTAGATACAAATATTAAAATTAATCATTCAGGCGGTACATCACATGAGAAATCAATAAATTACGAAATGGAAAAGTCGAGAAATTGGCATTGGATGTGGTCTACATTTTATTTTAATAAAAAACATTATGGATATATCATTGCATTAATAAAGATTTTGCCAAAATTTTTGTCTGCTATATTAAAAACAATTTTTTATAAAATTATTTCAAATAACGAAAAAAAAGATATTTACTATTGTAGATTTGAAGGGATATTAAATTCAATTTTGATGAGAAAATCGTGGTATAGACCAAAAATTAATTAAAGTTGATTTATACTAATTAAAATTATAAATACTTTGCAGTGAGTAATAATCAATATAAAATTCTTGTTACAGGTGTTGCTGGTTTCCTAGGGTCACATTTATCCGAACAGCTGACCAAATTAGGCCATAAAGTAATTGGAATTGATAATATGATTGGTGGTTATAAAGATAACATTCCAAAAGAAATTGAATTTCATAACATTGACTGTTGTGATTTTAAAAAAATCCAAAATATAATGAAAGGAGTCCAAATAGTTTATCACTGTGCTGCAACAGCACATGAGGGATTATCGGTTTTTTCTCCTTACGAGATTACAAAAAATAATTACTTAGCGTCAGTTTCTATTTTTTCAGCTGCTGTAAATGAGAAAGTTAAAAGAATAATATTTTGTTCATCTATGGCAAGATATGGTTCACAAGAATACCCGTTTACTGAGTCAATGAAACCACAACCCGTAGACCCATATGCCATATCAAAAGTAGCAGCAGAACAAGTTCTTATTAATTTGTGTGAATTAAATAAAATTGAGTGGGTAATAGCAGTTCCTCACAATATAATTGGACCAAGACAAAAATATGATGATCCATTTAGAAATGTTGTTTCGATTATGATTAATAGAATGTTGCAAGGTAAAGCTCCAATAATTTATGGCGACGGAAAACAAACAAGATGTTTCTCATACATTGATGACTGTTTATCTTGTCTGATACCAATGTTAGATGAAAAAAAACTTAATAAACAAATTATTAACATCGGACCCGATGAAGAATTTGTTACAATAAATAAGGTAGCTGAACTTTGTTCAAATGTAACAGGTATAAACTTACCTCCGATTTATAAGAAAGATAGACCTCAAGAAGTTAAACATGCAACTTGTTCAGCAGATAAAGCCCGTCAATTATTAAATTACAAAACTAAAGTCACACTTAAAGAAGGTATTCAAAAAACATTTGAATATATTAAGAAAAGAGGTGTAAAGCCATTCGAGTACCATATTAATATAGAAATAAATAATGATTTAACTCCTGAAACATGGACAAAAAAAGAAATTTAATGACCAGGAAATTCCATTAAACTTTCTGTAAAATAAGATTTTTTTTTAAGCAAGTCATTTCCAGGTAAGTCAAACAAATTTATTACAAAAATAAAGCCAGCTACAGAACCTCCAGATAATTCGATGAGTTTTGCTGCAGCTTCGGCTGTTCCTCCCGTTGCTATTAAATCATCTATAATTAAAATTTTCTCTCTTTCATTTATCGAGTCTTTATGAATCTCAATGGTGGCCTCTCCGTACTCTAATTTAAAATCTACTGAGTGTCTCTCGGCAGGCAATTTATTTTTTTTTCTTAAAAGAATAAGAGGTTTGTTAAGCAAATAGGAGACAGCAGAAGCAAAAATAAAACCCCTCGACTCAATAGCTGAAATTTTATCAAATTTTATTTTTTTTGAAATTTTAATAATTTGATCAACCGTGTATTTAAATGCCTCAGGATTTTTTATTAAAGTTGTTATATCTCTAAATAATATTCCTTTTTTTGGATAATCAGGGATAGATCTTATATATTTTTTTAAATCCATATTTAGCT
>MDTB01089826.1_pt1 | contig 11895 bp, 9 predicted proteins | sample 811161 | NCBI WGS metagenome assembly MDTB01 (sample SAMN05326650, study PRJNA326480) | marine metagenome | isolation source: seawater | place: Mediterranean Sea | collected 2009 | reverse complement strand
CTTTAAGCGCATCTTCAGGCCGCAGAGTTTGCGCCGGACAAGGAAGCGTTAAAAGTTGCTCACGGCCTAATCCTAATGCATCCACCGCTTTTGATAATGAATAATGGCCGCGCTTTGAACAAATAACCCCAAGGTTATTGATATCGTAATGACGATAGGCCGCCGCTAAACCGGCTTTTGCTACCCCGCTAAAACCGGGTTGAGGGCCCAGTAGTTTGTTGCGCGCAACCCATAATGCAGTAATATTAGCAATGGTTCCGCCTGAACAAAACGCGCCTAATGCATGGCGGGCACTGTGCAAATGTTTGGTATAAAAGGCTTCGGGTTCATCATAAATAAGATTATGCATCATTCCTAAAACCTGTCGTTCCAGGGGGGTAAACGCTTTGGACGTTTCTATTTTCACCAGGTTTTGGTTCAACCCCACCAACAACTTAGCCAGGGGCAGGTGAAAATAAGGCAGCGCTGATGTCATGTGGCCAATGAAGGTAGGCGAATAGGTGTTAACCGAGTGCGCAACCAGCTTTTCTAGCAGGGATTCGGCATGAGTTGAAACAAACTCGGGAGATTCGGGCACACTGGCCAGCGAAAAATCTTTCTCAATTTCTTCTAGCGAGGTCTTTTTTGTCACCACATGCTGTGACAAAAAATCCATAATATTGTCGGATAAGTGTTGTTCTATCTGCGCTAATTTTGAGTCTTTGTGCTCCGGTTTGGTAAATACCCGAAACAAGTGCTTAAGACTGACCTGAGCTTCACTCACTACTAAACACACCTCTAAACGCTAAAGACCTCAGGCACCCGCTGTGCTGCGCTGCAGGCAGTTAATATGACCGCAAGCCGGAACTGATTTGTCACTATTGCTAAGTTGTTAGCAAAATAATTACAAAGGAGCGAAACTTTACCCATAATACCGCACAGATACAAGATATGTGATGTATCGCACACAATTAATGGCGAATATACACGCGTATTGCGCCCGTTTTTTAACAAAATAAAAGGTTTGTTATATCTTACATTGGCTTTGGCGGTAGCTCTGCTATATTGAGGAGGTGATAAAAAGGAAATAAAACATGCCGATACGAGAAATCACCGACCCTTTTCGGCTGGAAGACATTGTCCCCTATTTTCAGCCTATTGTTGCTTTACGCACCGATCGGGTGTGGCGCTATGAATGTCTTGCCCGCCTGATACCCGAACCCGAGAAAGTCTATTTACCCAATGAGTTTTTGTATTTAGTTGAACGGCATAACTATGTACAGCAGCTGACTGAAACGATGTTTGCCCAGTGCTCTGCTTTTTTTGCCAATAAAAATCTTAACTGGAATATTAACCTGGATATGGCCGATGTGCATAATCCGGCGCTGATCACATTTTTCTCCCAGCACATAGACTCTTATTGCGACCCGACACGCATCTGCGTTGAAGTCAGTGCACAGTCTGCTATTCATGATCTATCCCAAATGAATGAGTTTATAAAAAAAGTCACGCCCCTTGGAATAAACGTATTTGTAGATAACGTAGGTCGTGTACCGGGCAATATCAAAAGGCTGTTAGACTTGCCGATAAAGGGGATGAAGCTGGATGGAGGGTTGCTACGGCATTACCACACCACCTCAGCGGTTCAGGAGTATATTAGTTATGTGTGTGAGCAAGCCCGTGACCGCGATATTGCTGTGGTGGCCGAACAGGTTGAAGACTTAGAGATTCTGGAAATTGTTCACCAATTACCCATAGATTATGCCCAGGGCTTTGTGTTTAGCAGCCCTAAACCAACGCTCCCCGATTAACTTTCTTCCTCGGCGCGGCAGACCAGCTCCCAGCAGGTTTGGCCGCTGGCTAAATATTTGCGCTCAAAGGGAGTGAATGCTTCATTGTCACTTACTTGCTGAACATTGCCCGTTACCCCGTAATGTTTGGTCGCCTGAGCAAACTCGAGCAAATACACCAGCCAGTTACTGCGAACGGTTATATTGGGGGTCATAGCCATTAGATCAGCGAAGGCAGCACTGCCATGCCAGCGTTTTTGAACCTGCGACGGTTTTGGATAAGGATTAGGGTACAACAAATAATGCTGCTGTATACGCCACTGATGCTGGCGAATCAGTCTCCAAAAATCAATAACATCCGCGCGAAATACGGCGTAGTTTTCACTTTCACCTGCATAATGCGCATGTTTATCAAGCCGCGCCTGAGACTTATCCAGCCCAATAACTTTAGCCTGAGAATTAGCCGCGCCCAGCCGGGCAGTGCTTTCTCCGACACCGCAGCACGAGTCGATAATAATATCGCCACTCCAGTTGCCCAGCCATTGATTCGCCTGATCAAAAGCCGCCCGCGTATGTTCGCTCACCGGGCGTAAATTTTCAGCCTTTTGATACCGCTGTACCAACGCATCCAGTTTTTCATGAACAGTAGTTTGGGTGGTAGAAATACTGTTTACCTGATTGACAGATTCGCTCATTTAGCTACGTATCCCCTTACCGGTTTTAAGCAGATAATAAGCTATACCAAACAGTACAATGTTAAAGCCGACCAACAAGATTAATGAGGTAACAACGCCGTCTGCAGAATGACCTAAAAACCCATAACGGAATCCGTCAATCATATAAACAATAGGGTTGGCCATACTGATGGTTTTCCACAAATCAGGCAGTTTGTCCAGGTCATAAAATACGCCGCCAAGGTACGTGAGCGGGGTCAAAACAAAAGTAGGAACAATGCTGATATCGTCAAAGCTCTTAGCAAAAATTGCATTAATTAATCCAGCCAGCGAAAACAAAATAGCGGTAAGCAGTACCACAATGGCTATAGTGAAAATACTGAATATCTGCGTATCAACAAACAATAATGAAACCAGCGTTACAATAATGCCTATCAAAAGCGCCCTGGCTACGCCACCACCAACATACCCGGCAATAACCACACTGGTGGGCACCGGCGCGACCATCAGCTCTTCAATATTACGCTGAAATTTGGCACTGAAAAAAGAAGAACAAACATTTGAATAGGAGTTGGTAATGACCGACATCATAATGAGCCCGGGTACAATAAACTCCATGTAGGGCACACCGGCCATTTCACCAATTCTTTCACCGATAATATTACCAAAGATGACAAAATACAGGCTCATGGTGATAGCCGGAGGTACCAGTGTTTGCACCCAAATTCTTAAAAAGCGGGTACATTCTTTTATCCAGATAGTATTTAACGCTACCCAGTTATTTTGTTTATGCATTTGCAGCATCCTCTTGCCGGTTACGCCCCGATTCAACCAACCGAACAAAGAGCTCTTCTAAACGGTTCGCTTTGTTCCGCATACTTAATACCTGAAAGCCTTGCTCTGTTAACTGACTAAACACCGGGTTTAACCCTTCTTGTTTCTCAACATCAACCTCTAGCGTATGGTTGTCGACAAGACGATGTTCAAAACCAGTAAGCTCAGGTGTTTTATCTGAGTCAGCCAGATCCAGAATAAAGGTTTCAATATTCAGCTTCGACAGCAAGGCCCGCATCGTAGTGTGCTCAACAATAATCCCCTTATCAATAATGGCGATATTACGACACAGCATTTCGGCTTCTTCAAGATAATGGGTGGTAAGAATAATTGTTATGCCCTGCTCGTTAATCTCTTTTAGAAACGTCCACATCGACCGACGAATTTCAATGTCAACGCCCGCAGTAGGCTCGTCCAGAATCAGCAGCTTAGGTTCGTGCATTAATGCCCGGGCAATCATTAACCGGCGTTTCATGCCTCCTGAAAGCTCTCGGGCCCTTGCGTCGCGTTTTTCCCACAAATCAAGCTGCGTAAGGTACTTTTTAGCGCGATCTTTGGCTATTGCCCGCGGTACCCCGTAATAACCAGCCTGGTTCAGTACAATTTGTAAAACAGTTTCAAATTGATTGAAATTAAATTCTTGCGGTACCAACCCAATGCAGGCTTTGGCAGATTCTTTTTGCTGTTCCAGGTCATAGCCAAATACCGATACGTCTCCGGCACTTGGGTTTATCAGTGAACTGATGATACCTATCGTGGTAGATTTACCTGCCCCATTAGGGCCTAAAAGCGCAAAAAAATCGCCTTCGTTAACCTGGAGGTCTAAACCTTTAAGAGCCTGAACGCCTCCTTTATAGGTTTTCTGCAAACCAGAAATATCCAATGCTTTCATGCAATAGCCTGTTATTTGAGTGATACAGCACCGGTATGCCAAAATGCTTTTGTCATATTAATGCCTGATAAATAGAGCATTACGAATGGTACATGCAAAGTCTACAGTAAGTATGTTCAAAGTCTGTATTTTCAAGGTCTTGTTGGTAAGCACCCTGGGCGGAGTTTGAAAAGCGCGCGCCAATAGCTTTATATCTTATTCGGTGGCAGGGGTGGCTTACTGCAAAGGTAAGTCTTGTGTTTGACATCGAACCCACATTCTCCCTATATACTGGCTATACACCTGATGCGAACGCCGATTCTTTCATGGGTAATCACTTTCGCTAAGTAGATACAGCCCTGAATTCTAAACCGCCGTTAAACCGCCTTAAAGCAGGGCTGGCATTTGTATTTTGCTCTCACTATGGTTTAGCCGGGTCAGCTTCATCATCGGGCTTTGCGTCATGTTTAGTTAGCATGCGTTCACGCCGACGTGCCATCATATGTGCAAATCTGCGCATACTTACTGTGGTATCTTTTTCATCAATAATGTCGACTCCAAGCAAATTTTCCAGCAGATCTTCAAGGGTAACAATCCCTTCTAGTCCGCCGTATTCATCAACCACTAACAGCATGTGTATACGTTTTTGCAAAAATTGATTCAAAATGCTGGGCAATGACATGCTCGAAAGTACTGTTACCATAGCCATGCTCAATTCTTTGAGTGTTCGCTGCCCTTCTCCTTTGGCTTGTGCTACCAGTAAATCTGAACGCAGAACAAACCCGGAAATGCTTTCTGAGTCGTCTTCTTCATAAACCGGAATACGTGAGTATTCTATTTTCTCATGGCGATGAAAAAACTCTTCCACGGTCGTATTTTCGCAAATTGAAAACATCGCTGTTCGGTGAGTCATTGCATCTTTAACTTTCAGCTCATGCATACCCAGTAAGCTTTGCATTAATGCAGCTTCTTGCTGAGCTAACTGGCCTTCTTGCCCGGAAAGCTCGGTCATAGCATGCAGTTCGCTGCGGCTAAGACCCCGTAGCGGACTTTCTTCTTTAAAGCTTCGGGTCAGCATTTCAGACATTTTGACGAACGGATACAACAGTATTGTCAGATATTTTAAAAAGTATGCTGTGGCTGGTGCTAGCGCACGCCAAAAGGTAGCGCCCAGCGTTTTAGGAATGATTTCAGAAAACACTAAAATAAGTAGGGTAAGCACCGCAGAAATAACCCCCAGATACGCTTGCCCAAAGACTAGTCCGGCCTGGGCCCCGGCGCCTGCGGCGCCCATAGTGTGCGCTATGGTATTAAGGGTAAGGATGGCCGACAGAGGCCTGTTGATATCCTCAGTCTGTTTGCGTAGCAGTTTACCGGCGGGTGGCTTTTCTTTTTCAAGCACCGAAATATAAGCCGAAGAAACACTAAGAATTACCGCTTCTGCAATACTGCATAAAAAGGAAAAACCTAACGCGATAAACACATAGACAAATAATAAAAACATGCACCCTTGGTCCGCAACCATTTAAATCAGCATCTATTATGAAGATGCCTGAGTCAGTTACAAGGGTAATTAGTTAATATCTAAATTTGTCGGAAAAAACCGGTTACTTCAGTCCCGGACAGCCCTGAAGTAACCGGTAAATCGTTGCCACTCACTATTATGTTGTTTGAGACTTTTTGAAACGGGAAATGACTGACCATGCTTCAAGCATAACCAACACGCTGACTATCAGAACCACTGCGTCTAAGAAAACCAGTAAATAGTTTTCCGCCAGATAATATTCTTTTAGTTTTATCAGGCCAGCAAAAAAGGCCATAACCAATACAAATGTCATTGGTATCAGAGTAAATTTCGCCGGGCGCCCCATTTTTATTAGCATTACCGAGATAACCAGTAACGTTAAGCTGGCTAATATCTGGTTCGTAGAGCCGAATAAAGGCCAGATTATCATACCGCCACTGCCTGAGGCACCGCCGGCACCAAAGGCAAGTAATAAACAGGTCCCCACCGCTACAAGGGTAGCAACTACGCCATTTTTCAATATTTTCAGGTTATAAATGTCGCCCCACTCCTGAATAATATAGCGCTGTAAGCGAACCCCAGAGTCCATAGTTGTACCGGCAAATAACACCACCATTACCGCTAAAATAGTAGATGCAAAATCCACAGGCAGTCCCCACCCGGTAGCAATCAGGTTAGCACCGCCAGTAATAAATGCACCAACGCTTCCGGCCCCAAGGTGACTGTAAACTTCATGCCACTCTTCAGGTGAAGCCGCCATCATAACGCCCGATACTGCAACAATGGTAATCAGTGCTAATGTGCCTTCGCCTACCGCACCCAAGTACCCAACAAAACGAGCATCGGTTTCTTTATTTAGCTGCTTTGAGCTGGTACCCGATGCAACAATTCCGTGAAAACCAGAGACCGCACCGCAGGCAATAGTAACAAACAATAATGGGATCATACTTGGCGTGTCTGCCACGGTTTGGGTATTAAAAGCAGGCGCGGTAATATCGGGCATGGCGACAAACACCGCCCCGTACAATAACAGTAAGCCCACAATAAGCTGCATGCCATTGATAAAGTCGCGAGGTTGCAACAACATCCATACGGGTAATAAAGAGGCAATGGCGGCATAAATAAACAGGATGATAATCCAGTTCGCTGTGTCAGCCAGTCCAAACATGGTTTCAGGCAACGAAATTGGAATATAAGTACCTGCATAAACAGAGGCATACAGTACGATAATCCCGACCACACACATGGGTATCAACGAGAAATTTCTTTTAAGTAGCTGGCCAATGATTAAGGCCACCACAATCGCTGTCCAGGCGGGAAACACTGCAGTGGGTTGCGACACAAACGAATTAGCAATAACCACCCCAAATACTGCGTTTACCATAAGCAGTACCAAAAATATAACAATCATAAATAACGAACGAGTACGTTTACCGATAACTGACTCGGACAGCGCACCCATCGATTTTCCTTTGTGGCGACTACTGGCCCACAGTGCCCCCATGTCGTGGACGCCTGCAAACAAAATAGTACCAAACACCACCCATAGCACGGCGGGCACCCAGCCCCAGTAAACGGCAATAGCGGGACCCACTATGGGCGCAGCCCCTGCGACCGATGTAAAGTGATGTCCCCACAAAACTACTTTGTTAGTTGGTACAAAATCTTTACCATCATTGAGTTCGTGCGCGGGGGTCAGAAAATTTTCATCAAGCTTAAAAATGCGGGTGGCAATGAATTTTGAGTAGACAAACCACCCAATTATCATACCGATGATTCCCAGCAAAACGATTAGAATTGATTGCATAGAGTAATCCTGGTCACATGACACATGTTGTTATAGTTTATAATTGACCGGCACCACAATAACGAATATCGAGGGTGTTTCGCTAATAGTGAATCAGCTGACCCACCTTTTGTGTTACCTGACTGAACGCTGCATTATAGCCAGCAGATACTGCCAGCGTCGTTACTAGTAAGACTAAAGTCTACCGTAATACAGCGCCTGATAAAAAGATACGCCTTATTTATCGCCGTCATTCAACCGGCTAGCTATCTTTATACCGAAGTTTGCGTTTTGGGCATACATAAGATGTGTATTGGGGTGGATGTTTTGAGACATGTGTACCTAAAGTAAGGGGCGGCTAGGCGTAGGACTGTTGTAGTTTGGGGTCGGGGCCTAAAAGTTTTGGGGGCGAACTTCTGAATGCTCAATAAAGGCGAAAGTTGTAAGCAGGAGCGACGTTTTAATACAAGTTGATTAAGCAGCGGGGAGTTAAATCTTCATATTACAGGCAATAAAAAAGGCCGCTTACGCGACCTTTTTTGGATACCTAATGGTGTTTCAGATTAGTCCATAATCTTAGAAACAACACCAGCACCTACAGTACGACCACCTTCACGGATTGCAAAGCGCAGACCTTCGTCCATCGCGATAGGGGCAATCAGTTCTACTACGAACTTAAGGTTGTCGCCTGGCATTACCATCTCTACGCCTTCAGGAAGTTCTACAGCACCTGTTACGTCAGTTGTACGGAAGTAAAACTGTGGACGATAGCCTTTAAAGAATGGCGTGTGACGGCCACCTTCGTCTTTACCTAGTACGTATACTTCGGCTTCAAACTTAGTGTGAGGAGTGATTGAACCTGGCTTAGCCAATACCTGACCACGCTCAACTTCGTCACGCTTAGTACCACGCAGAAGAACACCAACGTTCTCACCTGCACGACCTTCGTCAAGAAGCTTACGGAACATCTCAACACCGGTACACGTTGTCTTCGTCGTATCTTTCATACCAACGATTTCAACTTCTTCACCTACTTTAACGATACCTTGCTCAACACGACCGGTTACAACCGTACCACGGCCTGAAATTGAGAAAACATCTTCAATAGGAAGAATGAACGGCTTGTCGATAGCACGCTCTGGGTCAGGAATGTAAGAATCCAGGGCTTCGCCCAACTCTACAATTTTCTTTTCCCACTCTTCATCGCCTTCAAGGGCTTTAAGAGCAGAACCCTGAATTACTGGCAGGTCATCACCTGGGAATTCGTATTCGTTAAGTAGCTCACGAACTTCCATTTCTACCAGCTCAAGCAGCTCTTCGTCATCAACCATGTCACATTTGTTCATGAACACGATCATGTGAGGAATACCAACCTGACGACCTAACAAGATGTGCTCACGAGTTTGTGGCATAGGACCGTCTGTTGCAGCTACTACCAAAATAGCACCGTCCATTTGAGCAGCACCGGTGATCATGTTTTTAACATAATCGGCGTGTCCTGGGCAGTCTACGTGCGCGTAGTGACGAGCTGGAGTGTCATACTCTACGTGTGAGGTAGAGATGGTGATACCACGGGCTTTTTCTTCAGGCGCGTTATCGATTTGATCGAATGCCTGAGCTGAACCACCGTGCGCTTTTGCAAGAACAGTAGTGATTGCCGCAGTCAGAGTTGTTTTACCATGGTCAACGTGGCCGATTGTACCCACGTTGACGTGAGTTTTCGTACGTTCAAATTTTGCTTTTGCCATTTTCTATTTTCCTAATTTAAAAGTCCGACCGACAGGACCGGACCGAACCTTCATTTAGATTTAACTTCTAGCATTAATTATTGCCTGTGCAACGTTGCTAGGCGCTTCAGAATAATTGAAGAACTCCATTGAGTATGACGCCCGACCTTGCGTTTGTGAACGCAAATCAGTGGCATACCCAAACATCTCAGAAAGCGGAACCTTTGCACGTACAATTTTTATACCCGCAACGCCTTCATCCATTCCTTCAATCATGCCGCGACGACGATTAATGTCGCCTACAACATCACCCATCCATTCCTCGGGGGTTGTGACTTCAACTTTCATTGTGGGCTCAAGCAGCACCGGATTAGCTTCGGCCGCGCCTTTTTTAAAGCCCATAGAGCCAGCGATCTTAAACGCCATTTCAGAAGAGTCAACATCGTGGTAAGAACCGTCAAACAAAGTTACCTTTACATCAAGTACCGGATACCCTGCGACCACACCACTTTGTAACTGCTCCTGAATGCCCTTATCTACCGCCGGAATGAATTCCTTGGGAACCACGCCGCCTACGATTTCATTAACGAATTCATAGCCTGCGCCTTCTTCCGCCGGCTCTATCCGAAGCCAGACATGACCAAACTGGCCACGACCACCTGACTGTCGAACAAATTTGCCTTCTGTTTCTACCGATTTTCGAATGGTTTCACGGTATGCAACCTGAGGATTACCCACATTGCACGACACTCCAAACTCACGCTTCATTCGGTCGACAATAATATCAAGGTGAAGTTCACCCATACCAGAGATAATTGTCTGGCCCGTTTCATCGTCAGTTTTCACCCGAAACGATGGGTCTTCGGCCGCCAGTTTACTCAGAGCGATGCCCATTTTCTCCTGATCAGCCTGTGACTTTGGCTCTACCGCAATCGAGATTACCGGATCTGGAAATTCCATCCGCTCCAAAGTAATAACATGGTTAGGATCGCAAAGCGTGTCACCAGTAGTGACATCTTTCAGGCCAATAGCCGCTGCAATATCGCCAGCCCGGACTTCTTTTAATTCAGCCCGATCTTTTGAATGCATTTGTACTATTCGGCCAAAGCGTTCGCGCTTACCCTTAACCGGGTTAAATACGGTATCGCCGGTGCGTACCACACCAGAATAACAGCGGAAAAAGGTTAACGTCCCCACAAACGGGTCAGTCGCTATCTTAAAGGCCAATGCTGAAAACGGTTCATCGTCATCAGCCCGGCGCTTTTCTTCGGTTTCGTGCTTATCATCAAGCACCCCCGTAATAGGCTTAACTTCCGTGGGTGACGGTAAATACTCAATCACTGCATCCAGTACAGCCTGAACACCTTTATTCTTAAACGCACTACCACAGGTAGCCAGAACAATTTCATTGTTCAGTGTACGAATACGTAATCCCTGACGAATCTCAGCTTCGGTCAGCTCTTCGCCTTCCAAGTACTTATTCATCAAGTCGTCAGACGCCTCAGCTGCAGCTTCAACCATTTCGGTACGATACTGCTGGGCTTTGGCTACGTAGTCTTGTGGAATATCCTCATAAGTAAAGGTCATGCCTTTATCTTCGGTATTCCAGTTTATCGACTTCATTTTCAGTAAGTCGATAACGCCGCGAAATTCTTCCTCGGCGCCTATATTCAGCTGAATCGGTATGCAGGTAGCGCCTAGACGCTTTCTGATTTGACCTACGACCCGTTCAAAATCGGCGCCGGCCCGGTCCATCTTATTGACAAACACCAGGCGCGGCACTTCATATTTATCAGCCTGTCGCCAGACGGTCTCTGATTGAGGCTCTACGCCCGATGACCCACAAAAAACCACAACGGCACCGTCTAGCACACGTAATGACCGCTCTACCTCAATGGTAAAGTCTACGTGTCCAGGAGTGTCGATAATATTGATCCGATGCTGCTCATGTTGCTGGTTCATACCAGCCCAAAAACAGGTGGTAGCAGCAGAGGTGATGGTTATTCCACGCTCCTGCTCCTGCTCCATCCAGTCCATAGTGGCTGCGCCATCATGAACTTCACCGATTTTGTGCGATAGTCCTGTATAAAACAGAACGCGCTCAGTAGTGGTGGTTTTACCCGCATCTACATGCGCCACAATACCAATATTACGATATCGTTCAATTGGGGTCTTACGAGGCATACTTCTCTCTCAGTTGATCGCTAATTTAAAAGCGATATTACCAGCGATAGTGAGCGAACGCTTTGTTCGCTTCGGCCATACGGTGAACGTCTTCACGTTTCTTAACCGCTGAACCTTTGTTATCAGCTGCATCTAGCATTTCAGCTGCCAGGCGTTGTGACATAGATTTTTCGCCACGTTTACGTGATGCGTCTACCAACCAACGCATACCTAAAGCATTACGACGAACCGGACGTACTTCTACTGGAACCTGATAAGTAGAACCACCTACACGGCGAGATTTAACCTCTACCGTAGGACGAATGTTGTCCAGGGCATCTTCAAAGACTTCTAGGTGTGGCTTGCCGGTTTTTTCAGCAACAATTTCTAACGCACCGTAAACGATTTTTTCAGCAATTGATTTCTTGCCGTCGAGCATTACGACATTCATGAACTTAGCAAGCAGCTGTGAACCAAATTTAGGTTCTGGTAGGATTTTACGTTGACCTACGACTCTTCTTCTTGGCATTTTCTATTCTCCGTATG
>MDTB01222827.1_pt1 | contig 11897 bp, 8 predicted proteins | sample 811161 | NCBI WGS metagenome assembly MDTB01 (sample SAMN05326650, study PRJNA326480) | marine metagenome | isolation source: seawater | place: Mediterranean Sea | collected 2009 | reverse complement strand
TCGTTGGGTGTGAATAATATCACCAAACTTTGTCCTAAACATTCGTCTATCACACAATGTTTTGAGTCATGAGTTTTTGTAAGTTTTTCATGATTTGTGCAAGCCCATATTCCCACTATAAAAATGACAGAGCAAAAAATTGCCAAACCAAGAAATCCCGCGTGACTTTGTATCCAAAAAACTGGCCACAGTGTTAGTAATGAAGTCCAAGTTCCTGGTGCTTTTGGGAGGTGACCCATCCCCCCCATTGTGCTTACAAAAATAGCTGGGTGTTTTAAGGAAAGTTCTATTTTAGACATTTCACGCTGGGAGCCTAATGGTTACAGTTGCTTGGCTCGAAATTCCTTCTTTTCGTCCCATTGCTCCAAGTCCTTCGCTTGTTGTTGCCTTTACGTTTATATTTTTCAAAGGGGTTTGAAATATTTTGGAGAGATTTTGCCGCATTTTGAGTTTGAAAGGGCCAATTTTTGGAACTTCACATATTATCGTTAAATCTATATTCACAACTTCACTCGCTTTTTCTTCCATCAACTCTATGGCTTTTTGGAGAAATATGTCCGAGGAAACGTCCTTCCACTTTGGGTCAGTTGGCGGAAAATGTTCACCTATATCACCCTCCGCTAACGCTCCTAACAAAGCGTCGGTGATTGCATGTAAAGCAACATCCGCGTCAGAGTGGCCGACAAGAGATAAAGCGTGAGGAAGGACAACCCCACATAAAGTGACACCTTTGCCTGGGCCAAATTTATGAACATCAAATCCATTACCTACTCGGTACTCATAACTTGAAGCAATAAATTGTGCAGCCTTTTTAAGATCCGACGCATAAGTGATTTTAAATAGATCTTCACTGCCATTCACAGTCGCTAAACTATGTCCTTCCTCTAATAAGGCTGCATCATCAGACAAAGATAAACCGCTTTTTGTTAGATGCGCCTCCATAATTTTACTATAACGAAAACCTTGCGGGGTCTGAGTTCTTAGATATTGATTTCGGTCAACTGATCCTGTGATTCTTCCTCCCACTGCTTTTTTCAAGCTATCGTTAATTCTCAAAATTGGAATTACACAGTCTTCGGTTTCCAACTGAAATAATATATCATCGATAACCTGTTTAGGAAGAAAGGGACGCGCTCCGTCATGAATGAGCACAAATTCTGGTCTTAATTTTGACAATGACTCTAATCCCAAGCGAACAGATTCTTGCCTATCTTTACCTCCAAATATAAAGGAAATATTTTTTAAATGCCCGCAATATTGTTGAAAAAGAGGCTCATCCAATTCTGAAATTACAACAGTTACCGCATCAATTTTGGGATGTGATAGTAATGATTTTATAGACCGGGATAGGATGCTCTCGCCCGCTATTTGTCTATATTGCTTTGGTATCTCGCCACCCACGCGTGTTCCTGAACCCGCTGCCATTACCAGGGCCAAAACATTAACTTGCTTTTCTGATGTCATAAATTTATTTACTTGGTTAGAGGTTTTAAATGGGAGTCATTGGTTTTGGATATGATATAGTAGCTTAATGACTATGTCTTTAAGCATAAATATTCTCTCTGTAGCGCTGTTGCTTCCTGCCTTTATTTTTAGTTACCTAAGGCCGCAATCAACATATGGCTTAAAATGGTTATTTTTATTGATTGCTTTTTTGGGTGCTGCATTAACCCCCTTTAGCATTTTGCTTTCACATTGGGGCGGCGGGGTTGCCTTTTCACTAAGAATTACTGTTTTGGTGATTCTGGTTCTTTACGGTATAATTTGCCTAAGGCATGACTTTTTTCATCGTTTATCGATACTTATATTTCCATATCTTATTTTGGTCAGCTTGGGGGCAATTGGTCTAGATGTATTAGACGATAGATCCTACGTGTTTTATTCGTCATCAAATTGGATATTTGCACATATTATCAGTGGAATATTAACCTATGCGTCTATTACATTAGCAGCGGTAGTTTCCTTTTCAGTGTATTTAAGCCAAAAAAATCTGAAAAATAAACAAAGCAACCAAATCATAACATTATTACCGTCGATAAATGAATGTAATTATATTCAAACAAAATTATTAATTTTTGCGGAAGCAATTTTAATCTGTGGCTTTGTCTCGGGGCTGTCGTTGCAGTACTTTTCTACCGGTGCAATTTTGATAATCGATCACAAAACTATTTTTACGATTTTAGCAATGGTTGTGATTGCTGTCATATTGTTTCTGCAGGAGAGGAGCGGTGTGAGGGGTAAAATCGCGGTGAGATTTATAATGCTCGCATATCTACTTTTAACTCTTGCTTATCCAGGAGTGAAATTTGTTGCACAGATAGTTATTTAATTTGATAAAACGCTTTTGTTTTTGATTTTTTACAGTTAGTATCTGATTAAATAATAAGCAAGCTGTGCTGGTGTTTAAAAAATGGGCATAAAAATTGGAAAAATTGCTATAGATTCCCCTGTCTTTTTAGCTCCTATGTCTGGCGTGACTGATCAACCCTATCGGAAAATTGTTAGAAGGCAAGGACCAGAACTGGTTTTCTCAGAAATGATAGCATCCAAAGAAATGTTACATTCAGAACATTCCGGGGTTCGAAAACTAAAAACCAATTGTCAGGTGGAGTACCCTCTCGTTGTTCAGTTGGCTGGATGGGATCCCAAGGATATGGCTTTAGCCGCCCAAATGAGCGAAGACCGTGGGGCTGCGATTGTAGACATAAATATGGGTTGTCCTGCAAAAAAAGTGGTGAATAAATTTGCAGGATCAGCATTGATGCAAAATTTAAATTCAGCAAGTGAAATAATACGATCGGTTGTGAACGCAGTCTCGATCCCTGTGACATTGAAAATGCGAACGGGCTGGGACAGCAACAATAGAAATGCCCCAGAGTTAGCTGCAATAGCTGAAAGCGAGGGAATACAGATGGTCACTGTGCACGGTCGAACTCGCTGCCAAGCTTATAAAGGTGAAGCAGATTGGTCTTTTATAACACAAGTTAAAGACGCAGTGAAAATTCCCGTTATAGCAAATGGAGACGTTAAGACAGTTTATGACGCTAAAAAATGTATCAAGATCTCTGGTGCAGATGGGGTAATGATTGGCAGAGGTGCTTATGGGAAACCATGGTTCCTCAACCATGTAACAAAGTTTTTGGAAATGGGAAATGTTCCTTCATCGCCAAGCCTGACGCAACAAAAAATTATTTTGATGGAACATTTGGATTTGATGATGAGTTATTATGGGTTTGAAAACGGCGCTAGGATGGCACGAAAACACATTACTTGGTACACAAAAGGACTGCCATTAGCCTCAGCATCAAGGCAAAGAATCTATTCTTCAAAAAACCTATCGTCATTAACAAAAGAGATAGAAAGTTTGTACGAAAATGCCTTGGAGCAAATGGCAGCATAATGGCAACAGAAGTGAAATAGACCTTTGAGCGATTTGATATTAGACCCAGTTACTGTCCTGGAGGCCTTACCGAATCCGTTATTCACAATAAATTCTAACAATCAAATTTCCTATTTGAATTCTTCTGCTGAATTATTTTTCGATGGAAGTTCAATTACTTTGAAGGGGATCGCACTTACTGAACTTTTGCCTGCCGATATGCCCTTGTTTGACATGATTATCCAAGCTAGAAGCAATGGAACAAGTATATCCGATTATGACCTCCTAATTGAGACGCCACGAATAGGACTCAAGGTCGTGAATATAGGAATTTCGCCCATACCTGATAGTAACGGGTCTGTGGTGATTTCATTATTTGAGCGGTCAATCGCCCAAAAATTGCATCACCAAGAGCAATTTAGGGGAGCAGCTCGATCAATATCTGGTATGGCAGCGATGTTGGCTCACGAAGTGAAAAATCCATTATCAGGTATTCGCGGGGCAGCGCAATTACTATCCGAAACGATTGAAAATAATGATCAATCTTTAACACAGTTAATTTGTGATGAAACTGATAGAATTTGTGCGCTTGTCGATAAAATGGAAGAGTTTTCGGATGAGAGGCCAATTCATAAAACGGCAGTGAATATACACGAAGTATTGGATCATTGCCGACAATTAGCGTCTTCAGGTTTTGGAAAGCATATTAGGTTTATTGAAAAATATGATCCATCATTACCACCCGCACTTGGAAATCGTTTCATTTTGATTCAGTTGTTTTTGAATCTTATGAAAAATGCGTGTGAAGCCACATCTAATTCAGGGGGTGAAATAACATTAGAAACCTCTTATCGGCACGGAATGAGTGTCAATGTTGGTGGAACAAAACAGAAAATTCATTTGCCATTGCTTATTTCAGTTAAAGATAATGGACTCGGAATACCTTCTGATTTAACAACAAATATTTTTGAACCATTTATCACAACCAAAGCATCAGGGACAGGACTTGGATTGGCATTCGTGGCAAAAGCTGTCTCTGATCATGGTGGAGTCGTAGAAGTCGATTCTTTTCCGGGAAATACGGTCTTTCAGATTACGCTTCCCGTAGCAAAGTCTAGCGACAATTCTGGTCCGAGATCTATGGAATTTGAAATAAAGTGAAATACTAGGGAATAATTTTATGGCTGGTAGCAGTGCGTCAATATTGGTGGCAGACGATGATAACGCGATAAGGACTGTTCTAACTCAAGCTCTATCTCGATTAGGGCATCAGGTGAAAGCAACAGGAACTGCAGCCGGATTATGGAACTGGGTCGAGAGTGGTGAGGGAGATTTAGTAATAACTGACGTAGTTATGCCGGATGAAAATGGATTAGACCTGTTGCCAAAAATTAGAGAACGTCGCCCTGATTTAAAGATTATAGTTATGAGTGCTCGAAATACATTGATGACCGCTGTACAGGCGAACGAACGAGGTGCTTTCGAATATTTATCTAAACCCTTTGATTTGGACACACTCAAGGTAGTCGTTGGAAAAGCGTTATTATCGACCTCGCATGAAGAAGGGACAAGATATCGGCCTGACGTTATAGCTAGCGACGATGAAGCGATGAGCTTGATCGGGCGATCCCCGGCGATGCAAGAAATCTATCGAGTAATGGCCAGGGTCATGGGAACTGAATTAACGGTTGCAATAACGGGTGAATCAGGAACAGGAAAAGAACTAATTGCTCGCGCATTGCATAATTATGGAAAACAAAAAGGAGGACCTTTTGTCGCAATAAATATGGCTGCTATTCCTAGAGAGCTGATTGAAAGTGAATTATTCGGACATGAAAGGGGGGCGTTCACAGGAGCAACGCATAGAGCTATTGGACGATTTCAGGAAGCTCAGAATGGAACACTATTTCTAGATGAGATAGGTGATATGCCTGCAGAAGCACAGACTAGACTGTTGAGAGTGCTACAAGAAGGTGAATATACTATGGTTGGGGGCACTAAAACTATAAAGGCAAATGTTAGAATAATCACAGCAACTCATAGAGATTTACGCCAATTAATTAGACAAGGCCTTTTTCGAGAGGATTTGTTTTACAGATTGAACGTCGTGCCAATTCGGATCCCTCCTCTTCGTGACCGAGCTGATGACATATCGGACTTAATTCATCATTTCACTAAGCAAGGTGCGGAGTTGGGCTTGCCACAAAAAATAATTGATCCCGAAGGAATGAAAATTTTAAAAGATTACAATTGGCCTGGAAATATCAGAGAACTGGAAAACTTAATCAAACGTGTTTCGGCTATATACGCTGAGAAGGTAATAAGTCCAGAAACTATTAAAAAAGAGCTATTTGAAGCGGGGCATGAGGAAAATGATTCTTCTGTGCGGCCAACTGAAAGCCTATCGGAGTCTATAGAAAGACATTTGAGGGAATATTTTACAGCGCACCAAGGAGGACTGCCAACTCCTGGGCTTTATGCGCGGATCCTTAAAGAACTCGAAAGGCCATTGATCGCTTTATCGCTTGAGGCAACAAATGGTAATCAATTACGATCTGCTGATTTATTAGGCCTAAACAGGAATACCCTAAGAAAGAAAATTCGGGAGTTGGATATTCCTGTTGTAAAGGGAATAGAGTAGTGTATCTCTACAGGCGAATTATAACTTAGGAGTAATTTACCCTTTTTGAATATGCGCGAATAAGCAATGGCAACGCTAATAAAATTGAACTGGCTCTATTTCACATGTTGTTTAATAAAGAAGTCAACCCGCAGGTGTTAAACGTATCTTGAAAAAGTTGAACTCATTTAACGTTGAGAATTTAGCTAAAAAACTGTTCCTGGCCTTTACAGTTTTGGCAATTGGTTCCGGTATCGGAACTTACACAGTTTTTGCCAAAGCCGGTGCAGCAGGCCCCAATCCCAATCTGGTTATCGCATTTCTATATCTAAATTTAGTATTGATGTTGGTTATTGGCGTGTTAGTCGCGTATCGCTTAGTTCGTTTATGGTCTCAAAGAAGGCAGGGATTAGCAGGGACCCAACTGCATACAAGATTAGTAATGTTATTTAGTTTTGTGGCTGTTATACCAACGATTGTAGTAGCAGTTTTCTCTGTTCTACTATTCGATTTTGGAATGCGATCTTGGTTTAGTGAAAGGATTGGAACGGCAGTCGATGCCTCGCAGGTTGTGGCTGAGTCATACCTTGAGGAACATCGGCAAAACATTCGTGGTGATGCATTGGCGATGGCCAATGATCTAAACAGAGATGCATCAGTATTAAACGTAAGTTCAAATAAATTGGCGAAGGTTATCACAGCGCAAGCGACTATAAGAGATTTAGCAGAGGTCGTTGTTTTTGAAAGTTCGGGAAAAGTTTTAGCTAGAACCGGATTGAGTTTGACGTTTGATTTTGAGCCTTTTCCAGAGGCAGCGTTTCAAAGAGCGCGTGCAGGTGAGGTTGCCACTATAACTAGCGAAATAGATCGAATAAGGGCTATTATTAGGCTCAACAACTTTGTAGATACTTATTTATACGTTGGCCGTTTTGTTGACCCAGAGATATTGGCTTATATCGATAAAACCAAGCGTGCAGCGGCTCAATACCGGGATCTAGAAGGTAAGCGCTTCGATATCCAAATAACATTTGCATTAATTTTTTCTATCATGGCATTATTACTGTTGTTTGCAGCGGTGTGGGTCGGGCTTACATTGGCAACCCGACTAGCGACTCCTATCGGCGAATTAATGCTGGCATCAAGGCGAATAAGTAGTGGTGATTTAACGGCAAGAGTGAGTGGTTCGCCCGAAGTCGATGAGTTGGATATGCTCGGAAAAGCATTCAATAATATGACACACCAACTTCAAGTACAACGAGATGATCTGATAGCCGCCCACCAGGAGGAAGATAATAGAAGGCGGTTTACTGAGGCTGTTTTAGGCGGCGTCTCAGCTGGTGTCATTGGGCTGAATCATAAAGGCATAATTACACTTCCAAATCGCTCAGCTGCATCGCTATTAGGATTAGAAATAATAGATATGAATAACAAACCATTAGGGGACGTTGTTCCGGAAATGTTGACGTTGTTCGATATGGCAAAGCTCTCGAATAAGGTTGAAGTAACGTACTTTAACCAAGTGGAAGCATTAATAGAATTGACTAGGGCAGATAAGCAAATCACTCTACTGACCCGTATTACCGCAGAAGTTTCGGGTAAAGAAATAAATGGATTTGTTGTTACGTTTGATGATATTTCCGAACTCCAGTCTGCTCAACGTGTAGCCGCTTGGGGAGATGTGGCTAGAAGAATTGCTCACGAAATAAAAAACCCATTAACACCTATACAGCTGGCGGCAGAGCGGCTGCAAAAAAAATATCTACCGTCTATAGATACGGAAACAGATTTGTTTATCACGTTAACAGACACAATAGTTCGGCAGGTAGAAGATATAGGTAGTATGGTTGATGAATTTTCTTCGTTTGCTCGTATGCCTCGTGCTGTAATAAAAGAAACAGAACTCGTTGATTTAGTTAAAGAGCAAGTTTCTTTGCAAGAAACGGCTCATTCGAACATTGACTTCTTTTTAGATGGCGCTGAGGAAAAGATACCAGTTCAATGTGATGCAAGACAAATACGCCAAGTGATTACTAACCTTCTGCAGAATAGCGTCGATTCAATTACGACAAGAAAAAAAACTTTCAAGAAACATAGTGGCAAAATTAAGATTTTATTGTCGATTGAAGAGAGATTTGGCAGTATCCAGATAACTGATAATGGAAATGGTCTGCCTAAAGAAAATCGACATAGATTAACCGAACCGTATGTGACAACTAGAGAAAAAGGCACAGGATTGGGATTAGCTATTGTAGCAAAAATATTAGAAGATCATCGTGGATCGTTCCGAATTGAAGATGGCGGTGTTCTTGGCAATGGGGCAACAGCAACAATAAAAATACCAAAATTAAATAATTTAAAACTAGTATGATAATCAGAGATATTTTCTTAATGGGAGTGAAATATTAATGAGTCACGATATACTTATAGTTGATGACGAATTGGATATTAGAGCACTGCTATCTGGCATATTACAAGACGAAGGCTATGACACTAGACAAGCAGCTAATTCTGAAGAAACGATTGCGGCGATTAATCTTCGGCTTCCAACTTTGATAATACTTGATATCTGGTTGCAAAATAGTGATTTAGACGGGTTAAAAATATTAGAATGGATTCAAAAATCTCATCCGGGATGCCCAGTGATAATGATAAGTGGCCACGGAAATATCCAAACGGCCGTTTCTGCCATTAAAGCGGGAGCTTACGACTTTATTGAAAAACCCTTCAAGGCAGATAAGCTTATTCTACTAGTAAAAAGAGCAATAGAGGCTGCAGGCCTAAAAAGAGAAAACAAAGAATTAAAAAAGCAGGTAGGTCCAAGTGAAAATTTAATTGGGGCATCCCCCGAAATAAGCAATTTGTTAATTTCGATAGGAAAGGTAGCACCCACAAACAGTAGGGTCTTGATCACTGGTCCAGCTGGGTCTGGCAAAGAAATTGTAGCGAGAATGCTGCATGCTAAATCAGGAAGAATTCGAGCCCCTTTCTTAGCTCTAAATTGTGCAACGTTAAATCCTAATAGGTTGGAAAGTGAGCTTTTTGGAGTTGATAGTCAGATATCGCAAAATACCGGGGAAAAAATTGTGGGTGTTTTCGAAAAGGCGCACAAGGGAACACTTTTCTTGGATGAGATAGCTGATATGCCTTTAGAAACTCAAGGAAAGATTGCGCGAGTGCTACAAGAACAAAAATTTCGCAGAGTTGGAGGGGAAGTTGAGGTTGAGGTTGATGTCCGCGTCATCGCATCCACAAACCGCGACCTTAACAAAGAAATAGCAGAGTTCAGATTCCGTGAAGATTTATTTTATCGTTTAAATGTAGTTCCTATGAAAGTCCCGGCCTTAAAAGATCGGCGGGAGGATATACCTTTATTGGCTAGGCACTTTTTAAAAAAATCATCTGGGGTAGCTGGGAGTACGATACGAGAAATCAGTGAAGATGCAATGGCTGTTTTGCAACTTTATAATTGGCCGGGTAATGTCCGCCAGCTGAGAAATATTATTGAGTGGGTAGTAATAATGGCACCAACTAACTGTGGTGAAATTGTTAGTGTTGAAATGTTACCTCCCGAGTTGGGAAATGTTGCACCTGTCAGTCTCAGTTTTGATAAAGGAGTTGAGATAATGGGAATGGCACTCAGAGAAGCTAGGGAACATTTTGAAAGAGAATATCTCATGGCACAGGTGGATAGATTTGGAGGTAATATATCTCAGACTGCTGTTTTCATCGGAATGGAGCGTTCCGCTTTGCACCGCAAATTAAAATCTTTAGGCGTCAATTAAAATGAAGAGCCAATATCGGGTGGTTAGGTATATTACATGAAGGTAGTCATATGTGGGGCTGGGTTAGTTGGCACGAGCATAGCACAACATTTAGCAGGGGAAAATAATGACGTAACAGTAGTGGATCAAGATGCTAGTCTTGTAAGAAAAATTAGCGAAACTTTGGATGTACGGAGTATACAAGGACACGCATCTCAACCAGATATTTTAGAGCAAGCTGGTGCTAATGACGCCGACATGCTAATTGCAGTAACATTTTCCGATGAAATAAATATGGTTGCTTGTCAGGTTGGTCACTCATTATTTGAAGTTCCTACCAAGATTGCCCGTATAAGGCAACCAGGTTATTTAAAGCCGATATGGGGAGACCTATTCACGCGCGAGAACATGCCGATTGATGTTATTATCAGTCCAGAAAGAGAAGTCGCTCGAGCAATAGGCCGTCGACTTCATGTGCCTGGAGCATTCGACGTGGTGCCGATGGCCAATGGTTTAATCTCAGTGGTTGGGGTTAGGTGTAATGAGGATTGCCCAATTGTTAATACACCAATGAGGCAGTTGACAGAATTATTCCCTGATTTAAGCATCACTGTTGTTGGGATCATCAGAAACGATAAAGGTGTTCTCCCCAGCTCCAGAGATAGTATGTTGCCTGGGGATGATGTTTACTTTGTGTGTGACTCAAACCATGTGTCAAGGGCTATGGCAGCTTTTGGACATGAAGAGGAAGAGGGGCGTACAGTAATAATAGCCGGTGGCGGCAATATAGGACTTACTTTAGCGGAAGAAATTGAGCAAGAACATGAAGGGGTTCGGTCCAGATTAATAGAATTCGATGATAAAAGAGCCCGGGCGGTAGCCCAACAACTTGAACAAACGATGGTATTAAATGGTGACGTTCTTGACCTTGAAATCTTAGAAGAGGCGCACGTAGCGAACACCGAAACTTTTGTTGCTGTGTCGAATGATGATGAAGTGAATATTATCGGATCTTTATTAGCAAAAAGAGCGGGTGCAAAAAGGACTATTGCATTAGTTAACAAACATTCATACGGGCAATTAATAACCACCCTAGGGATTGATGCTGTTGTGAATCCGAGGGTCATTACTGTGTCTTCTATTTTGCAACATGTTCGGCGGGGAAGAATAAGAGGTATATATTCCGTTCGTGAGGACTTTGGTGAAGTAATAGAAGCAGAAGCGTTAGAAACATCGGTACTAGTAAATAGATCATTAAAGGAGTCCAAGCTGCCAAAAGGGGTAATAGTGGGGGCTATAGTTCGAGATGAAGAGGTCATTGCTCCAAGAGGTGAAACGATAATTGGAAAAAATGATAGTGTTATTTTATTTTCAACATATGAGGCTATTAAGCAGGTTGAAAAAATGTTTTCTGTTCGAGTTGATTTTTTCTAATTTTATAAAACAAAAAGGAAAGAGGGGGGTGATGTCACGAGTTGCTTATGTAAATGGGCGTTATCTCAGGCATGCTGAGGCACAGGTTCATGTAGAAGATAGGGGCTATCAGTTCTCGGATGGTGTCTATGAAGTGATCCTAATAAAAAATGGTAAGATGATAGATGAGGAACAACACCTCGAACGGCTCAAAAAGTCTTTGTCATCTCTTGAAATCAATCCACCAATGAAGCGTGCGCCTATGCGTCATGTGATGAAAGAACTCATTAAGCGAAATAAATTTCGAAATGGTATCGTTTATATTCAAATAACCAGAGGTGTCGCTGCAAGGGAACACTCTTTTCCAAAATATTCAAAGCCTGCACTAGTAATGACCGCACGTCGTATAGCAACAAAAACTAATGATGAAATTGAATCTGGTGTTAAGGTTATAACGATAGATGATATCAGGTGGAAACGCTGTGATATAAAATCGACATCACTTTTGCCCAATGTTTTAGGCAAACAAACAGCCCGAAGGCAGGGGGCTTATGAAGCATGGATGGTGGATGCCAGTGGGTTTGTAACGGAGGGGACTTCTACCAATGCATGGATCGTTACATCCGATGGAAAATTAATTACAGCAGAACTCGGAAGTAATATTTTGAGTGGAATTACAAGAGATACTTTTATAAAAATTATCCATGAGCTCAACTATAAATTG
>MDTB01061588.1_pt1 | contig 11898 bp, 4 predicted proteins | sample 811161 | NCBI WGS metagenome assembly MDTB01 (sample SAMN05326650, study PRJNA326480) | marine metagenome | isolation source: seawater | place: Mediterranean Sea | collected 2009 | reverse complement strand
TCCTTTGAAGAAAAGCTTAATTCCATAATATATTTCCTATAAATGATTACTTATAATGAGGACTTATTATACAAGACACTAGATTGAAAAAACAGAATAAAGAAAACTTTAAATCTATTATAGATTTATTAATAAAACAGCAAAAAATACTGTTGATATGCTCGTCAAATGCTGAAATTGATTACATAGATTCAATAATATCAAACACAAAAGAAAATTTAAAAATTTCAAGATTTTATGACAGGGAAATACTTCCTTATGACCATTTCTCAACTCCTGACGATATTGTTAAAAAAAGAATAAGTGAAATTTTAAAAATAGATAATTCGGATCTAATATTATCCTCTTATAAGAATATATATGAATATTATCCAGAGTATAGGTTTTTTGGATCTTTAAAGACTTATAGCGTTGGAGATAGATTAACAATATCTAATTTAAAAGATGTTCTTGAATCATTGAACTATATTAGAGTGGACAAGGTAAAAGCTTTAAATGAATATTCACATAGAGGTGGAGTTGTTGATATAAATTCTGGAAGATTCAAGAATCCAATTAGAATTGATTTCTTTGATGATTCCATAGAGTCCATTAGAGAGTTTGATATAAAGTCTCAAAGATCAATTTCAGAAACTAATTCATTTAAACTTAACACTGGATATGAAATTCCTCTAGACGACCAAACTGTTAATATGTTTAAAGAAAAATGGAGGGATGAGTTTCCTGAAATCGATGAAAGAACGTCTAGATTTTTTAATAATATTACCAAAAGAAATCTCCCTGAAGGTTATGAGAACTATCTATCAATACTGATAGAAAAACCGATAAATTTTTTTAACTTAGTTAAATGCGATAAGTACTTTATTACTGATAATTCCAAGATTACTAATTACAGTAAATTTATAAAAGAGAGATTTAATGACGAAAATAATGATTCAAGAGAACTTCTCTCTCCATCAAGACTTTTCTTCAATCCTCAGCTAGATCTAGAAAGAAAAAATATAAGAAAAATAAAACTTATAAGTACAGAGTTTTTAGACATCAAAGAAAATCCTTCAGGAAATGTAACTAAAAATAAATCTAATCGTTATGTAAGTTATGACAATTCTTTAGATATAGATGATTTAGTTATACATGAAGACTATGGCTTGGGTATATTCAAAGGATTAAAAACTATTGAAACAAATTCTAAAAAAAATGATTATTTGTGTATCGAATATAAACAAAAGGAACTTTTATATGTACCAACATATAACTTTAATATGCTATCTAAGTTTCATAGGAAATCTAAAGATGCATTGCTTGATTCATTATCAAATACCAACTGGTCAAAGAAAAAAGAAAAAGCTCAGACAAAAATTTATGATCATGCATCAGAAATTCTTAAAATTGAATCAGAGAGATTAAAAGCGACATCCTATCCCTTAAGAGTATCTGATAATGATTATTTTTTATTTTTAAAAGATTTTCCTTTTGATGATACAGACGACCAAAGGTTAGTTTCACAAGATATTAGAAAAGATTTATCTTTAATAAAGCCAATGAATAGATTGCTATGTGGAGATGTTGGTTTTGGAAAAACGGAAATTGCAATGAGAGCAGCTTTTATAGCTTCTTATTCTGGTAAACAAGTCATAATACTATCTCCGAGTACAGTCCTTACAGAGCAACACTTTGAATCATTTCTAAAACGATTTAAAGAGTTTCCATTGACAATAAAAAAATTATCTAGAAATACATCAAAAAAGGATAAAGAGAAACTCTATGATAGCTTTAATAACAAGAAAATTGATATATTGATCGGCACACATGCACTCTTTAATGAAAGTTTATCATTTGAAAATGTTGGACTAATAGTCGTCGACGAAGAGCATAGATTTGGAGCAAAACAAAAAAGCCTAATTAAAAATAAACAACTTTCTACACATATCTTATATATGTCAGCTACTCCTATACCTAAAACGATGAATATGGCTTTTTCTGGTTTAAAAGATTTTTCATTTCTTTCAACACCACCGCCAAAAAGATTATCTATTAAGACCTTTTTAGAGGTTGGAACCAATACAATTATTAAAGAATCTCTTAATAGAGAGTTTAATAGAAATGGTTGCTCTTTCTTTGTTGAAAATGATATTGAAAAAATGGAAAAGCTTAAAAATAACCTTGTTGAATTAGTGCCAAATCAGAGAATTGATATTGTACATGCAAGTTTAAATAAAAAAATTATTGATCAAAGACTTACGGACTTCAGGAATAAGAAAATAAATATACTTATCTGTACAACAATTGTTGAAATGGGTTTAGATATTCCTGAAGCTAATACAATTATTATTAATAATGCTCAAAATTTTGGCTTGTCTCAGTTACACCAACTCAGAGGTAGAATTGGAAGGTCATCTAGGCAAGGTTACTGTTATGTTCTAATACCTTCTCCTGAAATAAATAATAAATCTAAATCTAGACTTCAAAGTTTTGTCAGTAACACTCATTTAGGTGCTGGATTTAATATTGCTGAAGAGGATCTTGAGATTAGAGGAGCAGGAGAAATCCTAGGTATTAAACAATCTGGGCATATAGATACGATTGGAATGTCTTTATATATGTCGATGCTTAAAACTGCATTAAATAACGAACTTCAAGAAACAAATAAATCTTGTGAAGTTAAGCTATCAATTACAAATTTAATTCCTGAAGAATACCTGCCCTCCCCGATTGAGAGACTAAAAATTTATAAGAATTTATCAACAGCTAATTTTAAGATTCTTGATGAAATTAAGTTAGATCTTTTGGATAAATGTGGCAAGCATCCTCAGGAATTAAAAAACTTATTTAAAATTACTGAAATAGCTATAAGAAGCAAGGAATTAGGTGTTGATAAGATAACCCAAGCATCCAAGTTTTTAAAACTTAAATTTAAAGAAGATATATCAGAATATACTCTAGAAAATATGATCAGACTGACTAAAGATAATCCAGACACCTATCAGATAAAAAATAATGGAGAGCTTTGGATTAATTATGTTGATAATGATGTGTTAAATTTACTAGATGAGGTTATTGATGAATTCTCATAAATTATTTCTTCTGCTTTTATTTATTGCTAATACTGTTTACACGGAGGAAATATATAAAGTTGAAGTAATTGTAATTAAATTTAATGATGTAGTTACAGATGAAAAATTTACTAAGAATCTAGAGTTTACACCTGAAAACGTTGAAGTATTGAAAGAAAATGAAATTATTCTTATGCCAGAAAAATTTATTAATAATGCTCTTTCATCTTCTGATTTATTAGATTTAGATATTAATAAAATTGAAGTGAAAACCCAAAATAAGGATGAAGGAATAGTCAATCGGAGCTATGATTTTTATGAATATGAGGAATTAGATAGTCTTAATTTTCTTATTGGTAGATTAAGATGGAGAGAAAATATTGAAATTCTTGATACGCTTTCTTGGTACCAGCCAATAAAAAATAAAAATGAATATACCCATCATTTTGATGAAAAAAATAATGTTAGTTTGTACTTAAATCTTTATCAATCTAGATATTTACACTTAAACCTAAAAGCTTTTGATGGAAAATTATATTTAGAAGATGAGATAAAAATATTTATTGATGAAGATAGAAGAATAAAAAGATCTGAAATTAGTTATTTTGATCACCCGAGAATGGGTATCATAGTTAGAATTAATAAAACTTAAGATTCCTGTTCTTGCGGGTAGTAGGCATTATCGTCAATTGAATGGTCAGTAATATCTTTTACTGCCCTTATTTCCGGGATTTGTTCAATCAATGTATTTTCGATTCCATCTTTAAGAGTAATATCTATCATTCCGCAGCCCTGGCATCCCCCACCAAATTGAAGTATGACGTCAGAATCTTCAGTAAATTCTATTAAAGAAACCTCTCCTCCATGCGATGCAAGCATAGGATTTATCTCGTTATATAAAATAAAATTTATCTTATCTTCGATTGTGCTATTTTCACCTACATTTGGCATCTTGGCATTAGGTGCCTTTATAGTAAGTTGACCATCAAAGTTATCTTCATCAAAATTAACTATCGCATCTTTTAGAAAATCAATACTTTTAGCATCTACATATACATCAATTAATTCCAGATGCATTACTAAATCATCTTTTGAGGCCTCAGAAATATTGCAAAATGCTAAACAGGTTTCTGCTTTCGGTGTGCCTGGTCTATCTATAAACAATCTAATACCTAGATTATCTTCATCTTTAGTATCTATAAGTTTTTTTAAATAAACTTCAGCTGAGTTTGTAATTTCAATATTATTTTTCATACTTAATTAATATGTTTCTAGTGAATTTTAACTGCTTTTTATCTAAATAAGAAAGGTAATTGCTAATGTAAGAATATTAATTGCTATATTAAACGGCTCTCTAGACATGTTAGTATTGCTTGTAATTTCATAATTATGAATAAATATTTAAGTCTAATTTTATCAATTTTAATTTTAAACGGGTGCAATGAAATGAGTTCTAACAAACCTCCAATTCCAAAAAAGATTCCACATGAACTAAAAGCTCATGGTGATGAAAGAATAGATAACTATTATTGGATGCGTGATGATTCAAGATCTGATCCAGAACTAATTTCTTATCTTGAATCTGAAAATGAATATTTTAAAAAATGGAGTGATTCAAAAATTAACTACCAAAGTGAAATTTATGATGAGCTTAAAAATATGATTCCTGAGGAAGAAGAAACTCTTCGAGTAAAAGATGGAAATTTTTACTACTACAGTCGGATTAAGGCAAGCCAACAATATTCAACTTATTATCGAAACAATTTGGCAGAGGAGATCTTATTAGATGTTAATAAATTAGCTGCAGGTAAAGACTTTTATAATGTCGCAGGATTAAATATTTCACCTAATGAAGATCTTTTACTTTATGGAGAAGATTTAAATGGGAGACGTGAATATACTTTACGTATTAAAGACTTAAATAATAATAAATTACTTGCGGATGAGATTATTAAAGTTTCTGCAAATGCTATTTGGTCTAATGATTCTGAATACATAGTCTATGCTAAAAAAGATAATGAAACGTTAATCCAAAATCAAATTTATCTTCATAAATTAGGAACTGACCAAGCAGAAGATAAATTATTATATAAAGAAAGTGATAATGAATTTAATATTTGGTTATCTGAGTCTAGAACAAAAAAATACATCTATATTTATATAGAAAAAACAAATGCCAGCGAGGTTTGGTTAATGGATAAATCTAATCCGTTAAAGCCATTAGAACTTATTTTAGAAAGGTCTGAAAATCATCTTTATTCTGTTGAGGATGGTGGAGATTATTTTTATGCTCTTTCAAATCATAACCAAGCCAAGAATTTTAAAATTATGAGATTTAAGGGTTCGGATTTTGGTGATATAGGTAAATGGGAAGATGTAATCGATGTCAGGAATACTCATTATATAGAGGACATGCTCACATTTAATGAACATGTTGTTGTTCAATCAAGATTTGATGGGATACCAATTATAGAAATATTGAATATTAAATCAGGAAAGCTTAATCAAATAAAAATGCAAGATGAGGTTTATGATGTTGGTTTGTCATATAACAATGAATTTGATGCAACTTTCTTTAGATACTCATACTCATCACTAAAAACCTCGCCCCAGATATATAAATATGAATTAAATGAAAATAAAAATAAAATTATTTGGAAAAAACAAGTAAATAATTTCTTTGATACCAACTATGAAGTAAAAAGGATAAAGACTATTGCTAGAGATCAAACAGAGGTGCCTGTTTCATTGGTTTATAAAAAGGGTATTGAACTAAAGAATGCTCCAATGCTTATTTATGGATATGGCTCATATGGAATTAATATGGATTCAGGTTTTAGGTCTTCTATAACACCATTACTCGAAAGGGGTTTCATTTATGCTATCGCCCAAATTAGAGGTGGAGCAGATATGGGTAGGAATTGGTATGAAAATGGACGAATGCAAAACAAAAATAATACTTTTTTTGATTTTATAGATGCAACTAAGTTCCTTGTAGCTAATGATATTGGCAATAAAGATGAGATATTTGCAATGGGTGGAAGCGCTGGAGGTTTACTGATGGGCGCAATAATGAACTACGAACCAGAGCTTTATAAGGGTGTGGTAAGTGCAGTTCCATTTGTCGATGTATTAACAACAATGTCTGATGAATCTATACCTTTAACGACTTTTGAGTATGATGAATGGGGCAATCCTTCGATTGAAGAAGAATATTTTTATATGAAGACTTATTCACCATATGACAATATAAAGAAAGCTAATTACCCTTCTGTATTAGTTACAACTAGTTTGTATGATTCACAAGTACAATATTTTGAACCAGCAAAATATGTTCCTAAATTAAGGGAAAACTCAACTTCAGATAAACCTATTTTCTTAAGTATTAATTTAGTAGGTGGACATGGCGGTAAAAGTGGAAGACTAGAATCACTTAATGAATTAGCGAGAGATTTTAGCTTTATTTTAAATACTGAATAAACTAATTTAATTCTAGTTTTTTCTTACTATTGTAATCTTTAACTTTAAACTTTAACTTTTTAATGGGTATCTCTGGGATATTATTTTCCATTGAAAGAGCTACATTTGTTTTGTTAACGATCAAAGTAACAGCGCTATTTTCAATGTCGCCCTCACCAAGAACAAAATAAGTCTCATTACTGTCTTGGTCAGGATAATAATTATAAAACTCACCTGGATCTAAAATATAATCATCTACAATTGTGCTAAATTGCCAATAATAGTTACCTTGATTAACATCATTAGCTATAAAGGATACAAAACCATCAGGCATATCAAATCTTCCTGAAAGACGGTCACCTGTATCATCATTAACTAATGCTACATATATCTCGGGGATTGGTATATTCAGACGATCACTACCAACCTGAAATGAAATCTCCATTGATGAAGAATTATCATTTGAAAAAGGAACAGTAATTCTTGTTGTATATAGCCCGTCAGGAATTGAGGATCTATCAACAGTAACTGTGTATGTCCCAAACCCCTCAGAGTCAACAGATGTTGGTGAAATTTGTACCGCAGAGGGAATATTAGTTGTAATTTGGTTGACAAGTAATTCACCATCACCAATCTTAGTGACTTCAACCTCAAAACTATCTATTTCAACACCCATATTGTAAATACCCGGGCTGACAGCACCATAAGTGAAATCAAGACCCTCATCACTAATAATTCTTGTAACAGCTTTTTGAATATTAAGGGCGCCAAATCCAAAATCTTCATCCTTACCTATAGGACCAATATCATCAGTAAGGTGGCCGTCAGCTAGAAGACCATCAACTTGGAATGAAGTTAGATTTGGAACCAATGAATATAATATAGCAATAGCGCCTGAAACATTTGGAGCTGCCATAGAAGTACCCTGCCAAAAACCAAGGTCTTCATTTGCTCCAAAAGCTAAGATTCCATCTCGATAACCATCACCATTCCTGTCAACTGATGTATCGCCTCCTGGACCAGCTATATCAACCTGATCATTAAATGTTGAATAATATGATCTATCACGCACATAATCCAAAGCACCAACCGAAATTACGTTATTGCATGAAGCTGGATAACCATATACACCTGGATATTCCTGCCCAGAGTTACCAGATGATGCAACTATTGTTATATTTGAATTATAGATATCATTAATTGCCCCTTGGTAAGATGATCCACATGATCCACCCATACTACCTAAACTCATATTTATAACTTTAACTGGAATATCACCTTGATAAGTAATTCCAGATCTATTTGAAAAACCAGCTGCAAAAAGCATACCTTGGATAGTATCACTGCTGTATCCACCATTGGGACCCATTACACGCACTGGAAGGACATTGACACCATAACCATTAATATTTAATCCATCATTAAGTGCTGCAATTGTTGTTCCAACATGCGTTCCATGTGAATCTATAGCGGCATCAGCATCAGTTGGATCAGGATCATCAGTAACAAAATCATAACTTCCGTTTCCAATAAATGCTGAAGTCTCAAAAGCCGTTGATCCAAAAGACGGAGCTCCTGTATCTAGTACAGCAACTGCAACGTTTTTAGTTTCTGAGCCAATAGCTTGTAAGACTGTTTCTAATCCTATTTGAGATAAGCCCCATTGATATTTAAAATTTGGATCTTGTGTAAAGTGAGATTCTACTTTCATATCAAATTCAAGATTCAAGCGAGGAAATTTACTCTTATAATGTTGTAACAATTTCCAATGCTTTAGATATATAACCTGGTCTGGATTCTCAGACTCTTCAAGAGAATAATCATAATTAAAAATTGAATTGTATTCACTTTCTAAATTAAAGTTAAACTCAGTTAAACCTCTTTGATCTCTGTCTATTGATGAAATGAATTTAGTTTCAAGATTTGAATCTATAAAATTAATTGGATTCTCATATTCATTATGATCAAAATCTTTTCCAAAAGGGATATAAGAGATAAATCTACCTAATTTAAAGTTGTTTTTTGGGCTAAGTGAGCTTATTCCGGTAGCATTAGAACCAATAGTAAGAACATATTTAGTGTGACCCTCTACAGCTCTAACAACAGCATAGAAACTACCAGTATCAGGAAGAACGATTTGTTTATAAGTTGAGCTTGAGTTAGAGGTATATGAGAAATCAGTCAGTGTGCCCTCCTCATCATATATAAGAAGATCGGTTTCTATTCCTTCTGTAGTGCAACAATAGCCTGATCCATTTTCTTCAAATATTAATCCTTCAATACTTAAAGTAAGAATAAGATTTGGTGCTCCGTTAAACTGATACCAATCTTCACCATCTTCATTAAAAACCTCTATATAGTCACAATAACCAGGATTATCTGGATCTTCAATACAATCTCCATTCTCATCTAGATTCAATACCTCTGCAACATTGTCACCTATATGTCCAATAACATCTGTAGGATTTGCAATAAACTGGGCTGTCGAAGAATCATTATTTTCGACAACAGGGTATCCAATAATATTTGGAACATCACCATCAATTAGTGAGTAAGGGTTAGAATATACAACACCAGAAATAGACCAAGTATCTTTAACATCAATAACAGTTATTGTGATGTCAACTACGGTCTCGATACCAAGCGCCTTATCTTCTGTACCTATTAACTGAATTTCATAAATATTATCATTATCGGTGTCAACAGGATCCTCAAAATCTGCACCCTCTGATATAAAAGCAATTGATCCGCTTTGAGTTAAAGAACCGCCTGGGATTGGACTCTCAGGAATTTCAAATAGAGAAGCATCTGGACCACTAATTAACCAACTAAAAGAATCACCCTCTGGATCACTAACATCTACTTGTGCAACAGTTTGAACATTCTCTTCAAGATTTATACTAGAAGAAATTGAAAACTCAGGACCTTCTTCTATATTAGATATAGTAATCTCAACATCTTGGGTTGTTCTATTTAAACCATCATCAGCAAAAACAGTGATGTTGTATATATTATCGCTATTTGAATCTGTGGGATTTTCATAATTTAATCCGCCTTCAAAATATAATAGGTTGTTCACAACACTAAAACCTGAAGAGTCAGCTCCACTAACACCAATAGTTAATTGACTATTTTCTGGATCAGTGACAGTGAAGGATGCTATTTCAGGAATATTTTCCTGAAGTGAATAAGAGGTTTGTAAATCATTTATTACTGGTGGGTCGTTTACCTCTAGAACAGTAATACTTATTTCATCACTGTTAGTTGTGAATGATCCATCAGAAGCAACAATACGAAGCTTATAAATATTATCACCATCATTGTCATTAGGATTTGCAAAATCTGGAGCCGAGGTAAAAGATAAATTGCCAGAATCTGAGATTGAGAAAACTGAACTGTCAGTTCCAGCTTTTGATAATGTTATATCGTCACCATCTGCATCATTTGTTGAAATATTAAAAACATTTGTTTGGCCATTGGTTACTTCGACACTTGTAAGAAGATCGACAAACGTTGGAGCATTATCATTGAGATTATTAACTTCGACTGATATCAAAGATGTTGTTATTGGAACACTTCCATCTGAAGCTGTGACAAAAAAATTATAGGTATTATCTAAATTTAAATCATTAGGATTCTCATAATCAGGACCAGTATTATCAATGAATCTTACATTAGCAGGAGAGCTTCCGGTAATTGAAAACAAGCTGGCATCGTCTCCAGATAGCGAAAAGCTAATATTATCACCGCTATCTTCATCGCTAACTTCAAAGCTTAGTATAGGATTTGCACTTGAAATATTTTCATCTACTTCTTTATAAGAAGTATAAGCTTTCCAAAAAGGAGCATCATTTATATCATTTATATTAATAATTACATTCTGACTAGTTGAATACAATCCATCGGTAACATTAACTGAAAAATTATAAATATTAAGTTGTTCATAATTTGGCAGTCCATTGAAATACATTTGCCCTGTTGATGAAACAGTAACAGCAGACGAATCACCACCTGAAATTGAATAACTAAGAGAGTCATTATCTACATCACTTGCGACGACAGTCCCAATTGAAGCTTGATTTTCATCAGCTGTAAAAGTTGGATTTGAGGTAATTGTTGGTGTATTGTCATTTACATTGTTGACCACAATCTCAACTTCTTGAGTTGATGTGTTTAGATCATCACTAAAGTTAACATTAACTAAATAAACATTATTCCCATCTGAATCTTCTGGTAATTCATAGTCCTTAGTGGATGATGTTAAAGAAGCATTTAGCCCATCAAAGTTTAATACAAATAAATCTTTATCTATTCCGGTTAGTGAGAAAGTTATTGAGTCATTTTGTGGATCAATTACTGTAAATGAAATTTCAATAGAGTCATTTTCATTTATAGATTGAGATGATAAACCTTCTATAATTGGATTACCCTCGTTCTCCACATCTAAAATTGTTATAACAAGATCATCACTAACAGTATCTGTTCCATCTGATGCTTCAATAGTTATTTCATATGAGTTATCTGAATTTGTATCGGTCGGAGTTTCAAAATCTGGATACGTATTAAAATTAACTGCACCTGATGTTGAAATAGAAAGTTTATCTGCATCGCTGCCAGATAAAGAGTATCCAATAGTATCATCATCAATATCTTCAACAGTAACTGACAAAACGTTCAATATATTTTCATCTATTGATGATGTGGAAACAAAATCTTTAAATGTTGGTGGGTCATTAACGCTAACTACATCAATTGAAATATTTGCTGATGCAGATGTGCCATCCACATTAACAGTATATGTTAATGAGTCGGTGCCAAAGTAATTTTCATTTGGTGTATATACAATGGTATTACTCACATCTAAAGATGCAGACCCATTTAATGGAGCAGAAATAGAAACAGACAAACCATAATAATCGCTACCGGCATCAATAGAATCATTGGCTAAAGGGTCAATCTCTATACTGTTATCCTCGTTAGTTGAAACATCGTCATCCGACAGAGTAATCAATTGTTCTAACATTGATTCATCGATGTTCTGATCGGATGCTATAAGAGAATTTATATTTGAAAAGTAATCTAAAATCCTTGAAGCGTTAATAGTGCCGTTAGCTAAGCTACGAATATCATTCATAAAAGTACCTGAAGCAAAACTTATAATTGCCTCAGTAACTTGTTCATTAGTTCTATTAGAAATAGTTTTAAGCATGTTATTCAATAGGCCCGACAATTCAGACTTTTCGGTATCCAGGAGTTCAAGAGAATTTGAAGAAAGAATATTATCTATGTATTTAACTATAAATGATTCTGTTTCTAGTTCTTCGGATAAATCTAAGCTTAAGTTGTTTTCTTGAGAGGTGGAATATTCTTGAGTTATAAGTTGATA
>MDTB01032879.1_pt1 | contig 11898 bp, 11 predicted proteins | sample 811161 | NCBI WGS metagenome assembly MDTB01 (sample SAMN05326650, study PRJNA326480) | marine metagenome | isolation source: seawater | place: Mediterranean Sea | collected 2009 | reverse complement strand
ACTCAACTAAATCTAAAACTGTGTGTGATACTCCAGTAGAACATACAAAATCATCAGGTTCATCGTGTTGTAATATTAACCACATAGCCTTGACATAATCTTTAGCATGTCCCCAATCTCTACTACTATGTAAGTTACCTAATTTTAAACTTCTAGACAAGCCTTTTTTTATTTTTACTGCTTCTTTTACAACTTTATTTGTAACAAAGTTTGTTCCTCTTCTCGGAGACTCATGATTAAATAAAATACCATTACTTATAAATAAATTATATGAATTTCTATAATTACGAGATATGTTATATCCAAATACTTTAGCACATCCATATGGTGAAACAGGATTCATCGGTGTTGTTTCTCTTTGAAATCCATCCTCATCTTGATTATTACCAAACATTTCTGATGATGAAGCCTGATATACTTTTGCTTTAGGACAAATTAATCTTACACTTTCTAATAAATTCATAGTTCCAACAGCGACAGCTTGTGTAGTATATATTGGTTGGTCAAATGATATTCCAACATGTGATTGAGCAGCTAGGTTATATATTTCATCAGGTTGTGTATTTTGCAAGACTTTAACCAATGATGCCATATCCGTCATATCAGCGTAAAATAAATCTTTTTTTAATAATTCATCATATAAAATATTATCTAATCTAAATGTTTGATTTTCATAAACAGAATTTCTTTTCAATATACCATAAACTTTATATCCTTTTTCTATAAGTAATTCTGCTAAATAAGAACCATCTTGTCCATTTATTCCTGTTATCAAGGCTTTTTTCATATTTTATCCTTTATATTTATTTACAAACCATTTGAGATACTTTTCAATACCATCTGAAAATGATAAAGTATTAATGTTACCAAATTCTTTTTCATATCTTTTTAAAGATACCCAGACATTTTTTGGTGCAGAAGTTGAAATTTTATTATTTGAAATACCTTTTTTTATTTCTTTATTAAAAAATTTTCCAATGTGAAGAGCCATATCATATATCGAAACCTCTTCTTTACCACCAACATTATAAACATTTTTCTTTCCAAATAAAGTAATATTTAAAAGTATAATTAAAAAATCAGATATATGTAAATATCTTCTTAATGCTGAACCATCATCAAAAAGTTTAATTAATGAATCGTTACTAAATGCTTTTCTTGTTAAATCACTCATAACTCTTCCATCATCATACAAATGTCCAGGACCATAACATAGAGAGACTCTAGCTGACACAATATCACATCCCACATTTTTAAAATCGTTCATAATCATTTCACCGGCAATCTTTCCAAAAATGTATGAGTTTCTACCGTGTTCTAGTGATAAACTAATTTTATCAATTTCTTTGTGTGATGAATTAGTTTCATTCATTGTGTATATTTCTGAACTACTTAAAAAAATACCACGAGCATTTTTATTTTTAAAAACATTATTCATCGTGTTATACAACCCATTGGTATTAAGAAAAAATGTCTTAGATGTGTTAGAAAGAAATTTACTTGGTTGTGCATAACCAGCACAATAAAAACAATAATCTATATCATAATTAAATTCTTTATAGTTTTCTGATAAGTCTTGTGGCATATATACAACATTATCTTTCAATAAAAGATGTTTTATTCTTTCTGGTTTTTTACTCAGACTAGTTAATATTATTCTAATGTTAAAAGAATATTTTTCATTTAAAAAATAAAAAAAATCTGATAAAAAACCACCAATTAATCCATTCGCTCCTGTAACTAAAATAGTTTTATTTTTTAATTTTGTAACATTACATTTTTTATACACTCTTTGACAAATTTCTGTGATAAACTTATCCATTTAAAAACTCCAAAATATTTTTTTTATCAATCTTAGCAAATTTTCTTAAATCTTCATAGTCACCATACTCAGTTAAAAATTTTCTATTTAATCCGATTTTTTTAACTTTAGTATCAAATTCATCAGATATTAAATCACCTAACCCGCCAATTTTAAAATGATTTTCAACTGAATATATTTTTTTATTTTTTATTAAGTTTTTTACTATAGTTTTTGAATTTTCTGATATATGTGATAATGTACTTACATAAATTATTCCTACATCAGAGTCACATATAACATCATCCAATAAATGACCACTTACAAATACCCATTTACCATTCAACGAATCTCTAACTATATTCAACTCACCAGGTAATACACTAAAATTTTGAGTATGTGTGTGAGCAGATAATCTAAAGTATTTAGGATTACCATTACCCCAAGTCATATCAAATAATTGTTCAAATTCATCTGGTGTACCTGGTTCATAAACCTCCATATTAGGTATACTTCTCATCAAAGCTATATCATTATAACAATGATGAGTACATCCTAAATCAGAATAATCATATGTTCCACCTACGGTAACTAAAGTTACATCTGTATGTTGGTAACCTAAATCAACTTTAATCTGTTCATAGGCCCTCTCAACTAAAAAAGGTGCAATAGTATGAATTATAGGTTTTAAACCTTCAATTGACATACCAGCTGCAATACTTACCATAGATTGTTCACATATACCAATGTTATAAAATCTTTCAGGAGCTATTTTTTCTGTGTCTCTCAGTAAAAAATGACTAATGTCACCAACCATAACAACAGACTTGTTATCAGACTTTACAAGTTTTGAACATATATTTGCAAATCTATGCCTCATCTAATTCCTTTATAAATTTTTTATATTCTTCTTCATTAGGTGCTCTATGATGCCAAGCGAACATATCATTTTCAATATCAAATATTCCTTTTCCCTTTATTGTATTGGCTATTACTGCTATAGGTTTTTGTTCTTCATCATAGTCTAATACTGCCCTCGATATCATGTCGACATCATGTCCATCTACATCCCAAACACCCCAACCAAAAGTTGTAAGTTTATCACCTAAAGATTCAGATGGTAATGACCTTATTTGAGAATTATTGTTATCAATTATACAAACTAAATTATTTAATTTGTTTTTTGAAGCTATCATAAATGATTCCCAAATACTTCCCTCATTAGCTTCACCATCTCCAATTAAACAAATCACCTTACCTTTATCACCTTTAATTTTTTTAGCTAGAGCAGTACCAACACTTATTGGAAATCCATGACCTAATGAACCCGTTGAGGCATACACATTTTTAATTTTGTTTCTATCTGGATGCCCTCCAAGTTTACTACCTTTTTTACCAAAGTTTTTAAGTTCGTCAATTGTAATATGTCCCATTTGAACTAATAACGAGTAATAGGCCAAACATCCGTGACCTTTACTTAAAACAAATATATCTTCTTTTCGTTTAATATTATGAACAGCAGTGATTATTTCAACAATTGAAAGTGCACTAGGAATATGACCATGACCAGAGTAATGAGCTGCTTGTATAATATAATTTCTTATTTTATTTGTATTAATTTTCATTAAATTTTTTTAATTCTTTCAATTGATTTTTTATATCAGTATTTGGCATTTTATTTGTATTAATTAAACACTTATTAATAATCACCTCAGAGTTTTTTTTTATCACAATATTTTTTTTAAAAACATCTTTTATTGTATTCAAAAGTTCATATTTAGAAACACAATTTGATGTAGGTATGTTTAATGTGTCATATTTATAATAATCATTCATTATATCAAAACATATTTTTGACCATTGTAAAGTTGTAATTCCATTCCAAAAAGCTTTTGTGTATCCATAAACTTCATTTTTACTATTTAAAAACCAATCTAACAAACTTTTATGTGAACTTAGTTCAGGTCCAATTATTGACGCTTTAATAATCTTCGTATCCTTACCTTTTTTTCTTAAATATTCTGACGCTTGTTTTTTAGAAATACCATATTCATCATTGTCACTTTCACAATCAGTACCAGGGTGAATAATTTTATATTTTTTATTAATTGTGTCCAACCATATTGGTAAATCAACATTAATTTTAAATTCATTCGTCTTTTGATGTATAGCACCTATACAATTTACAACAAAATCACCATCAAAGTCAAGCAAAAAATCCATAAATTTTTCTGATGGCCATCTCTCATTGGTTGTTATTAATTCGAGGTTGTTTTTTGTTGATAAATATCTTAACACCATATGTCCTAACATTCCCCTGTGACCTAATATTAAAATTTTCAATCTATTACTCCCTTTTCTTTTAAAAATTTACCAACTTTATTTTTAGGCATTATAATTAAATCAGATGAAAATGAAAATGGTGTATTTGATATAATTTCATCAGTAATCATAAAATATTTATCATACTCTTTAACTCGTAATGACTCTTCTAAACTAACCATTTCTTCATGTATTTTTTCACCTGGCCTAATACCTATTAAGTTTAATTTTATATCATCAAATCCATATGTCTTACCTATTTCCTTTGCTAAATCTACAACTTTTAATGATTCAAGTCTTGGTACAACAATATTACCATGTGAATCATTATGATTAAGTGCCCATTCTATTAAATCAACTGATTCATCTAATGATAATAAAAATCTTGTCATTTTTTCATTTGTGATTGGTAAAGTATCAGACCCATTGTTTAATAATTTTTTAAAAAAAGGTATAACAGAACCAGTAGACTCTAATACATTTCCATATCTACATAAAACAACTTTAATATCGTTTTGTTTATTAGCAAAGTCAACATAAAGTCTTTCCGAAATTGCTTTACACATACCATATACATTTATTGGTTTACAAGCCTTATCTGTTGAAATGAACATCAATGTTTCAATTTTATGTATACATAAATTTATACATTCAATTAAATTTTTATGTCCAATAATATTTGTTTTAACACTTTCATATGGATTATCTTCACAAATTGGCACATGTTTTAGAGCTGCTGTATTAATCACAACATCAGGTTTGTATTCATTTAATGACTGTAAAAGACTTTCTTTATCCTTTACATCTCCAATCTGATAAATAACATTTTCAAATTTTTGTTTCATTTCAACTTGTTTATGTTCATCTCTTGAAAAAATAACTATATTGTTATCATTACAATATCTTGAAGTTAAAGTATTTCCTAAAGCTCCAGTGCCACCAATTATCATTATATTTTTATTTTTCACTTTCATACCTCTCATTAAATTCTTGAATTGAAATAAGATTTAACATCTCTTTTTTATTTTCACTAAAAAACTCCCACTCACTACTTATATCACCAATATATAAATCTTGTTTACCTACTCTTATTACACCACAACCACAATCAGTATCTACAACAAACATATCTAAGTTTTTTTCGGTTTTTCTAAAATGTACAAAAGCTTCCCACGAATCGTTACAATATCTAGGTAATAAATGCATTTCACTTGGTGGACACATATCATGACAAACTATTGCACCATCATCTACTAAATGGTTTAAACTATTATAAATATCTTTTTTTACCTGTTCTCTTTCATGCCATCCATCAATAAAAATGATGTCCCATTTTGTATCTTTTGCCTCTTTTTCAAAAAATTCATCTGATGTCATTTTATAAGTCGCTGGATGTTTTGGGTCTACTGAAGTTTTGTTTTTACAATTTACAGTGGTAAATGATTCCCCATTCAAAACACCAATTTCTAAATAATTATCATAATTATAATATGAAACTAATTTGTTTATTATATCAAATCTTTGCATTTTTTCTCCTATATTAAGGCGGTTTGCCAATTTTTACCATTCATTACATTTATCATATACTCTAACCTTTTTACACCTGTGTGATATTTTTTAATGTGTTCATATCCCTTAATACCAATTTTTATACACTCATCTTTATTTTTTATATAATATCTAGCTTTTTCTTCAAACTCCTCAGGTGTTTGATATTCAACATAACTGACTCCATCCTCAAATATATTTGGAAATAAAATTTCTTTTTTTTGTACAAAACAACAAGTTTTATTTGACATTATTTCCCACATTCTTCTACAACTATTTCCAGCTCCCCAAGAACTAACACCAATATGTGAATCTATGATGTATTGTAAATATTCATCATATGGAAAGTTTGACCCAATTATAACATTAAAACCTTGTTTTTTTAAATTTTCACAAACATTTTGAACTTCTAACCTTAAACCAGTCCCAGTATGTCCAAAACTACAAAAGATATCATGATTTTTTTTACTCCACCATTTTTCTTCAAGTTTATCATAACCACTCTTAGCACCAACCAATAAAGGTATTATTTTATCTCTATTTAAATCTTCTTTATAAGTCTCTCGTTTAAAATACCATTGACACCTATTATAAACTTCTTCATTTATCCATGGTTCACCCTTACACAAACGTGTATCTTTTTTTGACAACTCAGCTTGATTCTTAGGGTTAGGATAACCAGTGCAATTATATTCACTACCATCTATATACGCTGTTATTTCAGGTTTGTTTATTTTATCCATTATATCAAGGGGATATTCACTACCAGCATATTTTGACTGGTATTTACACCAAAATACAAATATGTAATCCGCGTCTTTAGAGTGTTCAACTATTTCATCTTCTGTAAATTTTTTATTTAAATAATCATACACAATTAAATCTAAATTTATTTTTGTATTTGATAACCCATCAAATATCAACCCAGCCATTGTATCTTTATATCCATTTGGAAATATAGCGATTATTTTCATTGTTGTAAATCTCTTAAAGTTATAAATTCACAACCAGCATCTATTAAGTCTTTGTTATTTTGTTTTATGTAATCTAAAAAATTCCTAGCCAAAACTAAAACATAATCAGGTGGATTTTTTAATATACCATTTTTATTTTTAATTGGTATTCTGACACCAGGTAATAAATGATTGTGTTTTAATTCATTGTCTTCAATAATATAGTCTACATAAGTATTATCAATACCATAATAATTTAAAACAGTAGTCGCTTTTGCCGGTGAACCATATCCAACTATCTTTTTACCTTCATCTTTTAACTTATTTAGTTTTTTCATTACATTGTTTTTATACTGATAAACTTTATTTGCAAAGTGTTTATAAGTTTCAATTTTATCTAAACCAAACTCTAACTCTTTTGATATAAATTCATCAACACTTTTATCAACATCACAACCTTCATTACCAACGTAGACTCTTATTGAACCACCATGAGTGTCTATGTGTTCTACACTTGATACTTGTAAGTTTAATTTACTAAAGAAATTTGATAATGATAACACACTCCAATAATTATAATGTTCGTGATATATGTTATCAAAGGTCACATCTTTTAAAGTGTCATATAAATACTGAACTTCTATTACAAACTTACCATCATTTTTTAATATTTTAAATGCATTTTGTGTAATTTCTGTTAACTTATCTGAATGAGCAAATACATTAAAAGCTGTTACTAAATCTGCTTTCTGAGAGATTTGTGATATTGTGGATTCGTCTTCAAAATATCCAACTATGGTTGAAACACCATCTTTCTCTGCTAAGTCAGCTACATTCTTTGCAGGTTCAACTCCACAAACTTCAACACCTTTATCTTTTAATGGTTTTAAAAACACACCATCATTACTTCCTATATCTACCACAAATGAATTTTTATCTAATTTAAAATTATTAATTAGTGAATCAGCTAAATCAGAAAAATGTTTTCTAAAAACCTCTGTGGTAGATGATACATAAAGATAATTGTTAAACATTTTTTCTCTTGGAACTGAGTGTGATAATTGAACATTGTAAGATTCTGGTGAGAAGTTGATTTGTAGAGGATATAATTCATCATCCTGTTCAGAGTTTTTTAATAAATTATTAGCTAGTGGTGAGTTGCCTAAGGACAGTATAGTTTTTAAATCACTACTACCACACACCCTACAACTATCTTTATAATTATTAACAAGTTCTTTTCTCATATCTTCATCAACTAATGTGTATGGAATCGTATGTGTTATTCCATAATTTTCATGTTCACGTTCTCCTCTTACTAAATTTAAAAATATAGAGTCTTCAAGAAAAACCATAGTGTGTGCTACATTTGGTTTTATAACTGATAAGTCACCCTCGTTAATTATGTTTGTCTCCACGACAGCATTAGGGTCAGCTAAATCTTTTATTACACTAATGTATTTACCTTTAATTAACAAACACTTTTGTTCTTGTATTGGATGATAGTGATTTGCCCTAACAGTCCCCACCTTTGATTCTATATAACCAATTAAATTTATAGGTTCAGTTAATTCATAATTACTAATCTTTCCTCTTTCATCAATGTATTCTTTTTCACCTCTTTGAAGATATTCTAACTCTTCAAATAATTCTTTTTCTGACCAATTATCAATCATGTCTTTCATACATTGTTCTAAAGAATATCTAAACTCAAACCCAGTAGATAATAGTTTTTCATTTGATACTGTGTATCCTAAATTTGGTATTTCGTCATCTGTTTCTACCAATTTCACTTTAGGATTTATTTCTTTACATAACTCAGCCACCCCTCTAACTGTTGTATTTTCATTTGAACAATGAAATATTTCTCTACTTATATTATCTGATTCAGCCATAAATTTTAAACATCTAACTACATCAAAAACTGCTACTAAACTTTTGTGTTGAACACCACCAGAAAACATTTTTATAGTTTCATTTTGTGAAGCTATTTTAGAAAATAAATTAGGCATTATATTTATTCTCATAGTATCTGAAGAATAACCATAAACAGAAGCTAACCTAACTATAACATAATTTTTATTTGATTCTTTTAAATCTTTTTCTGTTTGAACTTTACCTATAGAATAAGTTAATACTGGACATGGTTCTATATCTTCAGTTAAATCAAATGCTGTCTCATTAAAACCCTCATAAACAACATGTGTTGATGGAAATATTATTTTACAATTATCATTAGTAAATTTAATTACATTTCTTGAACCATTGATACCTATTTTTTTAATTTCTTTATCTTTTTGTTCATTAGATTCTGTTTTAGTATAAGCTACATCTGTTATACCAGCCAAATGATAAACAACATCAGCGTCTTTTAAAACCTCTTCCATAAATTGTTCATCTAACAAATGTCCTTGTTTAAAATTCATACCCCAATTTCTTAATTGACTTACTCGTTCTGACACGAATCTACTATCAACCACGGTTATGTCTTTAAATCTAGCCTCACCAGAATATAACTTACAAAGTTCTGTGCCTATGTAACCTAAGCCACCTGTTATGACAATCTTTTTCATTAATTTACCCCCGTGTCTATTTTTTTTGATGTATTTACTAATCTATTTTTTTCTTTAATTAAAGCCTCTACTCTTTCATTGTCTCCGATTGATGTATAATGTGATATAACTTTATCCATGTCCCCATTTGCTATATATCTAATTGTTCTATATGATAATCTAGTACCTTCAGATTCACCAGGTTTACCAGGATGTTTGATTAATGACGTACCAACGACAACCACACGTGCTCCCTTTTCAAACCAATCAATTATCAAACCCTCTTGTCCACCCCATTTACCATCACCACCGTTGTATTTATGGTCAGCATAAAACAATTCACCTTTTGAATTTTTATATTTATCAAAAAATTTGTTTGTAAAAGCAAACATAGCACCTGAGAGATAATTACTTTCACTCATGTGTTTTATTTCTACAATTTCATTAGTGGGTTCAGACTTATTTTGAATAGATGGTATTCCCCAACCATTAGCTAATGGAACATATAAAGTATTATCTTTTTCTTCATCATCGTTTATATGTTTTATTAAATTATTAATTGTATAATCACATATAGTGTCATCAGTTGTTAATAATATTATTTCACATTTGGACTTAATAGCGTTTTGTACACTTAAATCCCAAGCACCAGTGATACCTTTTTCAAACTGATTTTCTACATAAGTGTGATGTAAATTATGCCATTTTTTATCATTAAAATTTATAACATCATTAATTGAATTTTTTGGTTCAGATTGATTGTCAACAAGAAAACAATCAAAATCATAATTACAACTTTTATAAAAACTTGATAAATTTTGACTTAAAACTTTTTTACCATTTGGTCTTATATGTTTAGAGTGGTGAAATGTTATTGCGTATCCAACTTTTAAATTTTTCATTATTAAACTCCTACTATTTTTTTTATTTGTCTATAAACGCTAGGTAAAGAAAAAGTCGTGACAACTTTATCAAATGCATGTTTTATAATTTCATTTCTTTTTTCCATATCATTAACTATTTGACTAAATTTTATTTCAAGATGTTCTTCATTTATACCACTTAATTCTGGATATAAATAATTTTGTATCCAACCATTACCACCAATATTTATTACACCTAAAATTGCATTTTGTATCGCTTGATTACCACCACCCTTACAAAAATCAAGATTAAAACAAAAACTATGATTACTTAACATTTCTAAAAAATCACGCCATTGTGTTGGTGAACTAAATAAAGTTTCATTTCTTTGTATTTGTAAATTAAATTTATCACTCATTTTATTAGCGAACATTTCAGTATTACCTCTACGAGAACCATTTTGTATTTCTCTACCATAGTTTATGGTTACCCATTCACTTGGAACAACGTAGGAAAAAATTGAATTTAATCTTTCTTCTTTATAATATTTATCATATAGAAAATCTACATCATAAGGCTGAGCTAAAAAATTTGATTTTTTCCCAACATCTTTTGTAAAATCATCATGAATTTGACTCTCCATTACTGGTAACGTATATCCATTACATTGTTTAAAAAATTTAACTTTATTCTGATAATTTGATGAAAATTCTTTTAAAACACCTAGGACAAAAGCATTAGGATATTTTTTTCTAACTTGATTCACATTATACAATTGATATTTTTTTTCAATTGACAACAAAACAACATCCACATCTAAGCTTGGTAATTCATCCCATTCATCCCAAGTGACATAGTAACCATCATTTAAAAAAGGATATTCAAAAATAGACATAAAACATTCATTACCAATAGATTGATTCCTAATATATGGAAGGTCTGTTTTCATTTCATATGCCTTTTTATCTTTTACATAAAATGATTTAACTGCTGAAGAATCTACTAATGTTAGTATTTTCACTAAAAGTTATCCTTATATTCTCTAAAATGAACTCTAAATGTATCATCTAAAATTTTATCTATTAAATTTATTTTCATTTCATTATTTTGACCATTGAAGACTTGAACTGAATCAGGTATTTGTGGAACAAATCCACCAACAAATATTGGTTTATCTGCTGCTTTAAATCTATGTTCCATTTTTGTTCGACCAACATTATATTGATTATTGATTGTCGTTAAATATTTTTTTATTTCTGTACTTTTTCTTAACACGGCAATCACATGTTCATCACTATGAACTTTTTCAAGAAACTTAGGGTTCAACTCCATAAATTCAACTATATATTCAATTACATTAATAGCTGATTTTTTAACAAATAATGAACAAGTGTTCCACTCAGGTGTAAAAACATAAGTGCAACCACCAATTTCACCATCAAAGTTGGGAAAATCTAAATCATCGTGAAGTTGCCAAGCGTCTTGGTCATGAAACCAATAATCATCATCTAAAACACCACTTTTCATTAATTCTAACATACCATAAAATTTGTTACAAAATGGATTTGTAGTACATATATTTTTTAGTGGTTTGTTTTTTACACCTTTATACTCAAAATCAAAATTTGTACCAATGATTAAATCTTCTTTTTTCCAACCTCTAGCTAATGATATGTCTATTTGTGCTTTAAATGAATTAAATAATTCTTCATTACTCCATCTTGGTTTTTTAGATATTTTATTATAAATCATTACATTTTTCATATTGTCTTATAAAACTCATTTTGTTTTTCTTGTCTATCAATTGATTTAGGATGATAGAATGAAAATTGTTCTTCTGCTGGTAAATAAGTATGTTCTT